>JABAHP010001621.1_pt1 | contig 37146 bp, 55 predicted proteins | sample 7062081 | NCBI WGS metagenome assembly JABAHP01 (sample SAMN14534357, study PRJNA622989) | marine sediment metagenome | biome: marine biome [ENVO:00000428]; feature: marine pelagic biome [ENVO:01000023]; material: deep marine sediment [ENVO:00002113] | place: India: Gulf of Kutch | collected...
CGGTGGGAGGTTCGTAGCTGATCCACTACTCCACCTCCTCCGTAATTGTTAAAATTACGTGATCCTGTTCCGTCGTTTTTTGGGATGTGTACGACATTTTCTTTACATGCTTATATGTGTCATCCTTGAGAATATTATAATATGCTAAGCAATCAGTAATACACTTACCCATGAACACCGTGTTGTCGCAATCCATTGGCTGTTTTTTAAAGTGAAAATCAAATTGTATTTCACATGGATTTTTTATTTTTACGAATGATAGACGGTATTGTAAAAACCACTTCAAATAAGCGTTTTTCATGCTGTGGCGTTTTTTCCAAAATTGGCCAGCATAATATTGATTAAGAGATACCCTCAGATCAGGCGATAGCACCATTTTAACTATTTGCTGTGTCACACTTCCTCCAAAACATAACCGTTAACCTCACATTTTCCCGATTCATCGATTGAATGACCGGAATCATCAAACACCCACGGGCACGGCTCCCATTGCCCGTGAATGCAGCCCGATATCGACACGCGCATTTCACCTGTGATCCTGCCATCCTCCACCGCCTTTATGCAAAAAATGCCGTGCGCCTTTCTTTTATTTTCTGCGCCTATCGGGCGAAGCAGCATTAACTCCTTTCCGATATTTTTTTCAGTTATTTTCATTTTGCTTCCCAAACATAGCGTTAAATTTATCTGTAATTTCTTTAATTCGATTTTCACATTCCACTGCAGCAAAAGCTGCATGAATACTGCTGTCTTCAGATGAAATGATTTTTTTCATTTTTTTCGCCATCTCCTCTAAAAACTGTGAAAATTCCGTCGCCTCTCGATCTCTAAGAGCACCATCCTCAAGGCTTTTAAATTTAGCGCTTGCAACATTACACCAAATATCAAGCTCTTTGTACGGCTCCTTTAAAACTACGAATCGCTCCCCCTCCTTATGGATCAACTTGAAAGATTGAACATTGCCACAAACATGGAACTCATACATAGCACCAATCTTCAAATCCTCATATTTCACAAAATCGCTCATTACTTCCTCCTTTTCTCTTCCCATCTCTTCAACCAGTTTTTTTCATCTTGCCTGACAAATATATTTCTTTCAAGCTTCCATTTTAGTGCCTCTGCGCGCAGCTCATCACGTTCCGTAGGCGGTAGTTGCCTTTCCTTCTCTGGCAGCTCGTATGCGTTATTCCAGAGCTCCTCACGTAGCCAATTATCTGCATACTTGATGTATTCCCTCTCAATCTTATTCTCACGGCAAAACGCAGCATAACGCTCAGCACCCGCGATAATCACCTGCGGATCAGCCTTGCATACCGCCCGTTTCCATTCGCTCCATGCTCCCAGATTGTTCATTCCGCTTGGATGCGCTTTCCAGAACACCTCAAACAGACGCTCCAGCTCCCCGCTGTCATGCTTAGGGTGCCCGGCGCCTATATTGTTCTCGTTGTTCTGGTTGTTTACCTTATTGTTCGTGTCCGTTAGTCGCTTTGGTTGTTGTACTGCTTGTTGTATTTTTTGTTGCTCTTTTTGCAGGTTCGTTTGTTGTCCGTTTTGGTATTTTTCATAGTTTATTATTTTTATAACCGTGTGATTTTCCACTGTTTTTCTTTCTATTTTTTGTCGCTCTGTCAGGTAGTCTAAAAACCGGTTTACTTTACCGGTAGACCATCCCCAGCGTTTGGAAAGGCTGAGAACCGACCAGCCGCACTCCCCACGATTGATTCGCAACTGCTTACCGTTTTTGATCGTGATATCTCTTGCTTTGTGATTAGTGAGCATGATGAGCTCTAGCCACGCCTGCGCATAGTTTATCTTGTCGCGATGCCACAGGTCATCACTCATGACACTGCGGTACACGCTAACCCAACCCTCGCCTTTGTGGTCTTTGCTCATCTCTTCACTTCCCATCTTCCCTAAAGTGTTTTTTGGGGCGAATCGCGGGGAAGAGTTCACGATCATAAAATGCGGGTAATTAGGCCGCACCGCCCCTGTGTGTTTATTTATAGCGGTTTTACTTGCTGTGTCAATCCTTGATACCTCCTAAAACATGTGCCACCGCGCGGCACTCAAAACCATTCCCGCACATTTTGTAACGCTGTGTATTGCTTACTCCTTCGCATTGCGTGTAGTTGTCCGGTAAAGACATCCCGCGCTCACATTCAATAGGGAGGAGCTTTCTTAACCCCCAACCGTTATTTAAAAAAAATTGCGGGTCTTGAGCAACCAGCATGTTTAGTTTTTCAACCATCTTCTGGCCTCTCCTTGTGGTGGATTTCGGAAACCTAAGGTCTACACACTCTCCCTTTTCTATATCTACACACCCTTTTTCACTTCCATCTTTTACGGTAAAAACCAATTGTCTGCGACTCTTATCAAAATATTCTTTAACACTACCCCCTTTATAATAACTCGCATCTATACAGTATGATTTTTCTCGATCCGTCACAGCATCACTCTCCAAAATATCCCTCAACAAAATTCCTCGATCTTTCGGCTGCTCCACCGATATATTTGTCCAGTATAGCCTCTTTCTACTCTGCGCAGATGTTAGGGCTGAATCTATCATTATAGGCTCTACGCCAAGCTCTTTCGTGATGATATCTTGGTTTTTCTTTGTCATGCTTGCCACGTTTTCCAAAATAAACCACCGCGGTTTCACCTCTCGCAAGAGTCGCACATACTCCCAGAATAGCTGACTACGACTACCTTTTAGTCCCGCACCCTTGCCCGCACATGATAAATCCTGACATGGACTCCCACCGCATAGCAAATCGATTTGCGGCAATCGCCACTTTGACACCCAGTGAATATCTCCCAATTGGATCGAATCGGGATAGTTTTTGCGCATCACAAGATTTGCATACTTGTCTATCTCGCTGTAATAGAATTCATCATATTCTATTTCTGCATAATCAAGAGCGACGGCCAAGCCGCCGAATCCGTTAAAAAGCGATAATACGTTTTTTATTTTCATCTTAAATGACGGTATATCCCCTCTTTATACTCTTTCTTGCTGCAAAACACCCAACCATCCAACAATCGCGCGCGTATTACTATTGATGTATCCACTTTGCAGTAGCTATTTCCGTTCACCATGTAGACTGTACGACCTCTTTCCCTCATTTCAAACACCTCCTTACAATTTCTTTTACTTCCGGCGCCAAATCAGAATCATTCAGAAAATCATTGACCGTTGGTGCTAGCTTTCTTTCCGAAAAGGTTTTTCCGCACTTGCCGCACAAATACCTCTGTATTTTTTTGCTGGATGAACCAGTTTTCATATATCGTTCACTTGCGCAATGCGGGCAGCTTCCATCTCTTTTCCACTCGCCACGCTTCCGTGCGGTTTTTGGTTTCTTTTTCTCGGCATTGCGGAGCTTCGCCTCTTCCCTCTTTCGCTCTGTCAGAATTAAGACCGCCTCATTGATCCCGCTATCCAAAAGCTTTCGCAACTCTTTTTTTGCTGTTTTTAGCTCCGCGCGGTGCTTTTGTGNNTGGATATAACGCTTCCCTGTAGCCCATTTTATCCCTGAATCGCGCCACATAGGCGCGGATTTCATCTTTTATTGCTTTTGGTAATTTTTGCATTGTTTCCTCCCTCTGTTTTTAACACTCCGAACTGCAGATTCCAAAACACTCAAAAAGCGGCATTTCGTCATCGTAATAAGTGGACAAACTGCCGCTTTCAATTCTCTGACGAAATTGCTTTAACGTTTCATTTTTTAAAAAAGAAACGTCTTTACCAAGAAACTCGCGGATTTCTTTTTCGACACGTTCACGCTCATTGTAAACCTCTGGCAATTTCTCGTATAATTTTTTCCATTGTTTCTTTCCGGCGCGCACGCAGCCACCAGAGCAATTGTTGTGAGAGAATCCCAACTTATATAACAGTGGTTCTTCAATTTCAGCACTTTTAAAAAAAACATCTATTTCTTTTCTCCCGATTTTTTCGGTGATTAACGGAAACTCAACCCGTAGATTAATGTTTTTTTTGATTGCGACTTTTTGATAAACGCCTGTAATTCTTTTTGCGCGCTGCATTTCTTCTATTCCAATTCCAAAGACAAGCACATCGCCATCTTTACAAAACTTCTGCAATCTTTCTGCTTTTAAAATTCTGGAGCAAAATGGCATACGATTATTTGCCAATGCCCGATTATCAAAGAATAACTGCTCCGGTGTACGACCATCCGAATCAAACAGTATTTTGTGTCGAAAATAGTTTGAAAGGTCATCAAGAAATCGGTATAAATCTTCATGCTCCCATTTAGTGTCATTAAAATAAAGGATAACATCTTCTTTTTTATACTTTTTAAACGCCCAATCAGCGCACCAAGCAGATGCTTTTCCGCCACTCAAACAAACAATAATCCTACTCATTTCCGGGCTCCCTTTCTTCGATCATTTTCTGCAATTCCGGCATGTGTTTGGCGGGAATGCCCTTTTTACTCCACACCCACCGGTACGGGGCAGAGTGATGCAGTCCAAGGCGCTCACTTACTGCGCCGAATCCGCCGGCCCTTTCAATAAGCGCAGCTCTTGCTCGCTCACCCGCCACCTTCTCAGAGCATTGCGAAAAGTTGGTGCATGTTTCAAACCGATGTGGAAAGCCACACACACCCTTTCCGGTATACCACTTGCAATTATTGCAGGTCATTGCTTACTCCTCTTTACCCTAAATCCTGCCGCGTTTTTATGGCCACCGCCGCCGAACCTTTCGGCAAGAGCTGACACATCAAAATCCCCACGCGATCGCAGACTGTAAACAACCTCCGTTTCCGTTTCATAATAAGCGGCCGCAAACTTCTCCCCCTCACTTAATAATCCAGCTATTTCGGACGCGTAGATGTATGGCACATTTATCATAGGCACGTTATGCCCTCCAATATCTCCACGATACGCTATGGCGGCTATCAGCTCTTTTTTGTCCTTCTCCATTTTTCTTAAAAGGTGTGCGCCCTCACTAATAAGTTGACACGGTGTTTTGGAGAAAACCTCCTTATCCCATATCTCGAAATCATACTCATAGGAGAATACCGCCATGCTATACTCCTTCGATCCTTCAAGCTCAAATTTCCACAAATCACGATCTTGGATATATTCAATAGCGCGTTTCATCCAAAATATTGAAGCAAGCTCCTTATCGTTTCTATCTCCATTCCAAAAATACTCATACGTCAACATTGCGCCCGATTTAGTCATATCGAAAATGCCGGAAACTCCCGGAAGGCTCATAAACCCTTCCAGTTCTTTTTCTGCTGATTTGTGATGATCTATAACCGTTACAGTGTTCGCCACCTCCAATATCGCATCCATTTCCGGCCGCTTGTATGAGAAATCCACTAGCAAAACGTCCTTTCCACGCATCTGATCCAATGGCGGTTCTTCTCCATACGTGCCGCCAAAGAACTCGGACTCAGGAAATAGTTTGTTTACTATACATGCAGAGGCGAATCCATCCGCACAGTTATTATGGTATATTGTAAAATATTTTTTTATCATTGTTTCGCTCCTTATTTTACTTCCTCTGGTTCATCTAAAGTTGTTATCGGCATAATAAGGAACTCAATATTTTTCTCTATATCCTTCTCGATAGGTCGCAAAACAATCGGCTGTGACTCGTCAGTAATATGGATATTTGTTTGTTTTCCTCCAATCGCCTTAAACGCTTTTTCTACATAGCTTGAATTTACGCAGGCTATAGCTTTTTTTTCTTGTGGATAGACGTTTTCCCAGTCTATATAATTCAGCTTCATTAGCTCATAAGTAAACTCCACAAACGGCTCTTTATCACACGCAAATGTGATTGCGTTAATTCCCACTGTTATCAATATCTCTTTGTTTTTTATTCCGCCGAATATTTTTAAAGCCAACTTGCAGGCTTCCGCCGGAATAATTGCTTCAAAATCTTCTAAATCATCGCCGTTATTTTGTATTCTGAATACGCCCATCCTCTTTTTATCAGTGGCCACAAATCTGATAATTCCATGCTTTTGCGATATACATATTCCATTTAAATGCGGTTGTTCTTCATCCTTTAAGCAGCAAGGCAACAGCCCTCGAAATGCTTCTTTTAAATTGTGCGTGGCGATTCTAAACTCCCTATCATACACACATTTTTCAATATATTCCTTTACTAATTTCTCATTTCCATTTGTCACTTTCTCAGCCATAACCTTTACCTCTGTAAAAAATATTATTTCCCCGTTATACTATATTTTTTTATAAAAAAAAGCGAAAACGTGTTGACTTTCGCTTTTTCTGAAATACAATCGGAAGTGTAAGCAGTAAACACTATGAAAACAACCTCGCGATATTTTAAACTTATAGGCGGCATGTGTTGTCAATTCTTGGTTTTGCTGATTATACTTTATGTGGCGTGGCTAGCGGGTGCGGCTGTGCATTATTTTAACAATATAGATTACTATTTAGAGGAAGAAAAATTATGAGCGAACATTTAATTGATAAGCATGCAGGGAAGAGATTGCGGTTGCGCCGTACTATTCTTGGGATGAGCCAAGACGTGTTAGGAAATGCGGTAGGAGTTACCTTCCAGCAGATTCAGAAATACGAACGCGGGATTAACCGCATGAGCGCAAGCCGTATGTTTCTAATCGCCAAGAAGTTGGAGGTGCCAGTTAACTATTTCTTTGAAGGTTTGGAGGATCATGCAGATTATGTAGACTGCCCGTCTAACCATCTCGCAGAAAAGCGGACTGGAGATAACATGACAGATGAGGAACATGAGGAGCTCACCACGCGTGAGACATTGGAGCTTGCAAGAGCATACCACAAGATCAAGGCGCCAAACGTTCGGAAACAGATTTTTGAGCTGGTGAAGGCGCTTGGGAAGCATGGAGGATAATAGAGGATTAACGGATCGGGTCTGTGGCTCCCATAAAAGCCGCCTTTTCATGCTCTCGGGAGTCGCCACAGGGGCGGCTCTTTTTTTAGTAGCATTAACGGATTGTTAAACAATTTCTGATATACTGAAAGTATAGAGTGAGAAAGAGGGAAGTTATGACACATACCATATCAAAAGAAAGAAAGAGGGGGGATCGTTACACTATCCCTGAAGGAACACAGCGGCATGAGGATCGTTGGGATGAGAAGGTCAGAATCAGAGCCTTTCTTAATAAAGAACTTATAGCCCGCAGTGAACGTTTGGCAAAAGCCGGGTAAGGACATTTGCGTCCTTACCACATTTGTTTACAAATAAACATCCCCTTGCTTAACAAGGGGATGTAGTTTTCTTTGCTGAAAAACAGCGTTAGCTTACAAATAAGCTTTTCTCACTATTGTTTAATCTCTTTCCAGTCGTCGGCCAGCATGTCACTTTGCGACGCCAACCATGGTACAATAGTATTATTGGCTGTTTTCATATCAATATGTGGTTGATAGTTTATTTGTGTACCCTCCTCATAAATGACATTTAATGGCGGCCGATTCACTTTAAATGTTGATCCGGGCACAAGAAAAATAAACATTCCCTCGCCGTTCCACCCGTTGCGTGCAACGCGGCCTCCCTTTTTTAAAATCCCTAACGCTTTCTCAAAATTGAATAATTCTTCCATGTTCTTACCTATAAAAAATCTGACAATACACCATCGCCATAATATGTCAACTCGACGACATTCATGTCGTCGACATATTGCAGATATTTATATTTTGAATTTACCTTGCAACTTCAAAAACTCATAATCGCAAACTTCCGCCGGATTTTCTTTGCTTGGGTTTGCGATCGGTTCATAGCCATGCCAAGCATGGTATGCAATATTTGTGAGCTTTGCGTACATCTCCGAACAGAAGAGCTTCTCTAAATCCTCTTCGGAAATATCCGGGATATGGTCAAACAAATCAAATCCTGAAATAACGGCTTGCACAGCATCATAACCTGTTCCTTTGTGCTTCTTATTACACCACTCTTTGATCGCTTGCTGCGCTTTCTCTGGATACTCTTTCTTGAGCCGGTAATAATACACCTCCCCATCATATTGCTTGACACGGTTTTTCAATAGATGCTTCTGCACACCCTTTTTAATTTCTCCTGTAACGCCATCCGGAGACGTTGTGAGTGTGGTGGATTCGCATATCCATGGCACACCATCCTCCACCAGCACCACCGCCACATGAGAGATGCGGGATAGAGTCCCCACCTTAATCACCCACGAAAACAATCCCGTGCCAGAAAAGGCGAGCAAATCGCCCGTCTGAAATTCACATTCATCCACCGTCAATTCCGGCAGCTCGTTACGGATTGCTCTCCATGTGTTTTTGATGAATCTGAAAATTTTCCGCATAATGTCGCCCCTTTTTTCGCGAGTGTAGCAGATGCGGGCGGTTTCTTCAAATTCTCAGCATGTAAGAAAACGTTTCATGTTGCTCGATAAGGGAATTCCCTTAAGATTAGCTTGCATTATAATACACACTAAATCAATAGCTTGTGCTAACGATATATTCAATGTTGAATATATATTGAATATGTCCTGAATGTGTTTCTTTAATCTCCGAGATTTTCGGAGATTAAAGAAACATGTAGAATTTCAGTTGTCCGGTATTTCTTGACAACTGAAATTATCTACAAAATAGAAAATCATTATCTACAATTAAATCCTTGGAATTCCACTGAATCCGTGCCGTTCTTCAGTTGGAAAGATCGGAATTATCTACATAAACCCGATTTATTATCTCCGCTTTTTTTAACGCTGCGGCATTAAGTGCAGCTAATATCGCTATACAAAAGGTGAGGACTGCAAGAATCTTTCTTTCCTGTTCTACGTAAAATACAAATTTCACCACACAAATAAATATGACTACCCAATATAACCAGTACATCTCAAAACCTCTCCACCACTTCTATTTCAAAATCACCGGAAATAATGCCTTGTAGATATGCCATTGCTGGCCTGCTAGCCAGAACTGCATTGCAATGCTCTTTAGTTTTTCTATCTTCCAGAATCCCGAACCTCTCACCCACCAATATGCACCCCCTTATATCCTTGTGCGTATTGCCTGTATGTATTTGGATTCCATCCCTATTTGGAACATCACGAATATCCACCGTTTTTTCCATCATCGAGAATCCCTTGTATACCCCTTGTGGTATACAACTAACATTACGCTTGTTATCTCTCCATGGCAGCTCCAAAGTACAGCAAATCGGACGGCCGCACTCCTCCACTAGCACGCCAAAGGTTTCCGTTGGTGTTCTTGAGATTCTGATTAGCTTAATTTTTTTCATTTCTTATCCCTTNNATGTCATCAACGTCAAGGGCAATCAAACTTTCATCTTTCAAAGATATAACAACAAACCCCGCCTCTTTCGTTGCCCCCAGAACGTGAACCCCTTCATGAGTCCTGATGCCACCCTCCTTCACATATTCTATATCCACTCTTTTTGATCTTTTTTCTATTACTTCCAAAAAATCCTCAGAGTCATAGTTGCTAAGTATTATCTTCATTCCGTCAACTCCATAAAAATTAACTCATCCTCAAGCTTATCAAGCGCGATATATGATTCATTGGCTAGTGTTATAATCTTTTTCGGCAAATCGTCAGAATAGCGGGCACCCTGCAATTGATTTTTCATTTTTCGCACTTGAATTAAAAGTTCTTTTGTCATTCCATCAACTCCCACATTATTAAATAACGACGGTTTAGAACGACGGTTTAGATGGGAAAACCGCCAAAGCCCGCGTGTATGGTTTTTTGATTCGGAAAATGCCGCACGCTCCAAACCTACCGCAATATTATTTCTTCTTGCTGATCGTCACCAGCAACCGACTATTCTTGCGGCGAATGTCGGGATCTACTGATTTTATTTTTCCGGCAGATGATACTAAGACAGAGGCCGAATGGCGTTGATCAGAAAAAAAACCACTTCCTTAAACTGGCATCTCTGCCCGTTGTTTGTATTTGGTTGCCTGAGGTGTGCTTGAACTCCACCCCAAACTATTCTATAGTAACCAACAATACACATATGTCAACAACTTTATCCATTTTGCTTGCGGCCATAAACTTTTTGCATATTCTCTATTGCTTTTTGCTGATTTTACCTTTATTATGACTTTGTCTCACGTGGACGAAGAGGCGCGGGGGTATCGGGAAATACTCTGGGAGTTTAGTGATGGCGCGGTTACGGAATTTCGCAAGGTGGTATGCGAAGCAGCAGCGGGTTTAAATCCCGCCGCCTCTTTTTAAGATTGGATGAATATATGAAAATTTACGATCGACAGCAAATCAGTGCGTTCTTGCAAGATAAATCCCCCGGGAAAATTGCCGCTGCAACTGGTATCCACAGAATGACCGTTGCTAAAATGAGGGATCATCCCGAGTTAAATGTGATGCCGTCCAATTTAGAGATTATGTCGAAATATATGGAGGACACAAAGCTATGAGTGATTTTTTGGAATGCAAAATTTGTGGTGAAAAAATGATCCCCGCCGGAAAAATGTTTTGTAAGGCTTGCGGAAGTGAGCGAGTTACGCATCCATCAACCCCATATCTTGGTATTGGTCTTGGGGATATTGTAAAAATATCATGTATAGATGGGGAGAATCTTGCTGGTTTTGTTGTTGCACTTAGCTATGATTTTGTGGAGATTTCTCACTCAACAAAAATTATTTCAAAAGAAAGAGGGAAAACACGAAAGCCGTTTGCTGAAATCAAAAATCAAGGCATCACGTTGTTACAAAGAAGGTGATGAGATAGACGCGGAGCGCATCTTTTCAAGAACTCTTTCGCTCCGCATATAGGCGATTGTTTGAAATAATACATTTTACGCCTGTGATATTACAAATAACAGATAACACTCTCAATCGCAAGAATGAGTGTAGCATCAATGCCGTGCAATCGTTTTGAAATTGTGTAGAGCGTTATCATAGCGCAGGCATTATACCCGAAAACCCCGCGGATCGCAACCTAATAGCTTTTCTTTATAAGTGCTGCGATAGCGTGTTTATTTTCTGTCACATCCCTTTCAAGCTGCGTAACTCGGTTGGAGAGTACCGCACCCTCCAAACGATCGTCATTTACCTCTTGGCGGAGCTCCTTGACCTCTTTTGCGGTGTCTGCCGTGTTTACCTGTATGCGGGAAAGGTTTCCGTTTACCGTCATCACGAACGCTACACCACCGCCTAATTGCACGCAAAGTGCCACCACCACCGCTATTGTTTTAAAATCAAATTTCATTCTGTCACCTCCATAGCAATTTGTACGTATCCACTATAATGTTGTCCGTTCCATCTATATTTTCGATTCCAATAGAAAGACAATCTCCATTACTCATTTCTATTTCCTCAACGTCAGAAAGAGTGACATTACGAGCAGCCACATCAACCACCGGCTCCGCCACCGTGGCATCCTCTCCATTTTTTAAAATATGCAGTACGATAGCTTGCGCCACCCCTGTTTTTCTCATTGTCGCAAAAGCTTGTGCAGTTACAAGGGATGGTGCGTCGTCATCATAGCATAGGCGGTTTCCGCTTTGGGACGCCCGCTCAAGATTATATGTAAGTGGTGTGCCTTGTGTTACCTCATAGATGGTGTTGGCATTTGTAATGGTTGTGGCGGTCGTGTTGCCTGTAATATATATTACTCCAGTCCGCTCGCTATCAAATCCGTTCAACGTCCCGACAAAACGATAGTCTTTGTACTTTTGATTTAGCGATGAGCCTGTAAAATTATTTCTATATTCCGGTGTATCAAATGAGACTCCGCGCGCCTCTCCAAATGGAAACGTGCCAAAAGTTACTGGTTCAAGATCAAAGGCGGTATTGCTCGCATTTTGCAAGGAAAACGCCACGGTTTCTATATCAATAGTACTGATAGCTCCACGACATGTTAAGCCGATCGAGTTTTCAAAGAATTGGTGGTTCCCAGTTCCATTATCGGTAAATGTTACGGCTGCTCCTCCCTCCGTTTTTGATAGTTGAAAATCATCCGTGGTTTTATTCACGATATAATAGACATGCTGCACCTCTGCGCCAGAAAGAGTTTCTGCCACATATGCGGTGTCCACATCAAAAGTGGTTGCTGTTGGTGTGGCTACCACGTCGTTCCATCCGTCGTAATTTGTGGTGCCATATATAAAAATCGGATTGCCGGCCGTTAAATTATGATTTGCGCCCGTTGTAAATCTTGCTTTGCCGCCATTATCCGCAACAGAGGATAGTGTTATCTCTCCATATAGACCTGTAGGCAGAGTCCCATCTGTTGTTAGTCGCACAAGGTCATTATCAAACATGTTGTGAGCTGGAGCGTCCACCGTATTTCCAACATTATCAAAAGTGCATGTAGTGTTTTTTGTTACGTCTTTTGGCGCTGTAAACGGCAGCCGCTCGATGCTCAATCTGTTCGAGTCAGAGATCAGTCCTTGGCCGTAATCTCTCATTTCTGAGAAGTTCATCCGCAGGGTGGTATCCTTAACGGTTCCGAGATCAGCTACGTTTTTAATCACCACATCATCAAATTTCATGAGTGATCCCGGATCGCTAAACGCGCCTAGTCCGTCAAAATCAAACAGTTTTCCTGTTGGTGCAGCAAGAGCTATATTCTCTATTCTAACGGATGAAAAATTAGCCCCTTTTAGAAAGGTGCCAGTACCTAAGTATACAAGCGGAGCTGTTGTGATATTCACACCAACAATTGCGCTATCGCAGTCCGCGGGAAATACTATAGAGTTCGTCGTGTATTCTGGAGCTATGCCTACCCAAATATATCTTTTACATTGAAGATTTATTTCTCCTGCAACGGCGGGAGGCAAAGTGTTAATACTTGAGAAAAATACTATATTTTTTTGCTCAAGGTATGCGGCTCCCAGAAAAATGCAGATTAGAAGCGCGACTGCGATGCTTGAAAAAATATTTGAAAAGGCTGTTGCTATTTTTTTCATTTAATCACCCCCCCCTTAAAACACGATCCATTCAGACGATGAAACCGCCATAATTTCTATTGCTCCACCGTCTGTTGTGATGGCGGTTGATGTTTGTGCGGCCGCAGTATCAATGATGGTATCGGTGCCAGGTGTCGCATTACGCTGTATAGTAATATTATTGGTGCCAGCATTTGCATCCAAATCCTTAATCACATACCGCGCGCCCGTGCTATTCGTAGCGTCCCATACACTGCTTGCACTTGGTAATGTAAGAGTTACAGCCCCTGTGGTGGTGTAATCAACAACGATCACCTTGTCATCGCTCGCAATAGTATATGTAGCAGCCGCAACGGTCGTTACACCTTCGCGGCTTGAACCTGTTACCTCCGCATTACCAATGACAGATAATTCATGATCCGGTGTTGTGGTGCCAATTCCTAACCGATCATTCACTTCATCATAAGTAGAATTTACCCCGAAGTTAATATTTCCTTTGGTGGCATTTGAAGTAGAGGAAAGGGTTAAATCATCTCCCGCGCCTTCACCCCCTCGAATATCTGCCACATCAAGCGTATCCAACATGAAAATATCATCGCCGGTTCCGGCATCTATAATAATATCGCCGGTTGCGCTTGATATTTCCACGTTTTCATTTGCAAGTATGTTGAACTCACCATTTACAACCCGCATCCGCAAACCACCAAGAGTGGTAACGCCTGCCACGTATTCCAGACCATCCTCTCCCGCATTATCCCACGTAGCAAAATCTACGTATCCTGTCGGGTTTCTCCACCGGAAATCAGCGGTATTTACACCATACGCCCGCCACTGCTGGACGTAGGATTGGCCGGCTGCGAAATTGTAGTTGAAATTTCTTGCGGAGTTTTTATTCCAGTTTTCATCCCCATCTTTTGTGTATTGGTATATAACGCCGCTTGAATCTCCAAACTGCAAGAATCCCGTTTGCCCGTACGTACCCGGTGTTAAATCAGGACGGTTTACATCGTTGTTAGCGTTTCTGAGATCGAGGAAATACCCTGTTTGTGAAGTGCTATCAATTCTATAGATTGCGCTACGCTCTGCATAGATATGATCGACGTATGAGTATAGCACTCCTGATCCTCCTTGCCCTGCAAAATCCTTACGATCAATAAATGTGCTGGTCGATCCGGTGTTATTCTGCATTTCCAAGTGGCCGTCACTGTAGGTGCGCCACCACGTCAAATCATCGCTATTGATGAAATACACACCGCTTGATCCATCGTTATCTCCTTGGAAATCAAAATTCCAAACGCCGGAGCTTTTCCATGTAGCAAGAAGATTATCCGTGTTGTTGGTGTCAAATGATATAGTGTGGGTATTGTTAAAAAATACCTCATCCGCCAATGTGAATGGATCAATAAACTCAAAACCATAGGTCAACTGGCTTTGCAGCTGTCCATCCGAGTTGATTGTGAAAAACTTTAGCCCGGCGCTGTCCTCGATATCAAAATAGCTTGTACCGTCATTTGTCGGCATCTGCACTTCCAACCGCTGCGCCTCCTGATTAAACGTGGTGGTGGTGGTTCCCGACGGATCACCGATCGTGATTTTATTCTGATCTATATAGATGTCGCTATTAAATAACTGCTCCTCACGAGCGACAGCATTCACAGAAATGCAAGCTGCGAATAAAACTGTTAAAAAAATACATATGTGTTTTTTCATTACTTATTCTCCGGCCAATAGGTTAATAAAATAGGGGCTGCTGTTTTGTTTTGGATTTTAATTTCGCCTCCCTCATCATAAACGTTTACTTTAGCGGGGGTGTCTTTGGTCGCGCTAAATCCTTCGGAGATTGTTGTTATTTCCAAGGTTCCGTTATCGTAATCAAAAATCACGTTTGATTTCTCTGGGATCGTAACGTTTGGATATTTTGCCTTTCCCCAACCGACCTCGCCCGTGGCTGCGAATACAAACACCTCATCCACTGCCAGCGTTTTTTGCAGTGCATCGATGTCAGAAACTGGAGTCCCGACACCACCGCCGGCAATTCCCTTTTGTACAACTATCATAACTAGTCCCTCTTAGCGTAAATGTTGATATTTAGGTCTGTAGAAGCCCCGGCACCCGTAATAACAGGCTTGATCTCTTCTCCGTAATACAGCCCCACTGCGTAGTCTAACGCTCCGGTTCCATCCACCGAAAGCTGCGAGCTTCCGTTGTATACGTCTACCTCGTTTCCATTTCTTCTGGTTTTAAATGTGACGGTAGCTCCATCAAACGTTCCATCAATCGCTAGGATCGCGTTTCCATCGCGGGAATTCCACACCTTGTAATCAGGCGCAGGGTCTGTACTTTTCCAGTTGTCCGCTAAATTTAATGTGTATGCCATTTTATTTACCTCTGTTATATTTGTGATACTTCTTAACTGTTACTTTTGGTTTTCGAGCCTTTGGAAACGCTTTGCCAAACGCGCTCTTTTTAGCTTTACTCATCATTTTTCTTGCTTTTGTCATTGTGTCGCACCCTCCATGTTTTGCTCACCTTCCGGCATCGTTACCACCATATTTCTAATTGCGTTTTGCACCAGCTCCCGTTGTCTTGGATTTTGCTGTAGATCACGCGCCATGGCCGCCAATATCTTAGCGGATTCCTCCTGACTAGTGATTGCTCGCGCAAGTCGCATGGCGTTTTTCTTTGTGAGTCCCGAATACCGTTGCATGAATCCACCGGCGATCTTTCCAACGCTCACATCCAGCAAATCCGTCATTCTTTTGAAATTCCAAAATTTCGTTTTTATTTCATCCGTGAATTGCTGGCGTGGTTGGGTTGCTGAATCTCTAAATATTCTGTTAAAACTCGCGTTAGCGCTTATCTCGTCTTCCAGCCCCTCAATAAATTTTTTGTATTTTTCCGTATCTTGCACGCGTTTTCCATTCATCTCTTTTGTGAAAAAAGGCTCTAGCTGCTTTTGCTTTTTGATCTGGCCAATTACCTTTTTAGCGGATGATCCACCCTGTACGGCCGTATCGGAAAGCTCTTTTATTTTGTTGGCAATACCCACAAGTGCCGCCTCGGCTTCTGCGGGCGAATACTCCGCGATCATACGTTTGATTTGCTCTGGTGATGTCTTTTTCCCGATAGTGTCGTGAGCGAATTTCTGAGCCCTGAGAAGCGCGAATTTATCTGATTGCATCTTTCTGGCGGCGTTTAATTCGGGAATGTTTTCATCAAGTGCGGCGAGGAGGGCGCGGCGCGCATCCTCAATGGCGCGGCCTTCTTCTGTTACGATTCGCGGATCGAATTCACTTGCGCGGTGAGTTCTCAGCACATCGTTATTTATAACCCTATTTGTCATCTCTAGCACTTCCGGATCAGTGGCCGTGACATTTCGCACCCGGACGTTTTGGTTTGCCAAGCGCATGGCTGTGCGCTTCTGCTGAATGATGCGCTGCGCCTGTTGATTTGCCTTTTTGATTGTGTCATCTGTTTGCAAGAGGAAAGCAATCCGATCATCATCAACGTCCGGCGCTTTAAAACCTCTTTCATATAGTGGCTGCGTAACCTTGGCGTACATAGTGTCGATGTCGTCGATATTCTCGTAATAACCCTTTCCCGTAAGGTTTTCGTTCACCATCTCAGAGATTCGATCCGCCTCTTTTTTTGTGCGGTTTGCAAATCTCTTTTCAAGAATCCGACGGGCGGCCGGGCTTTTTGTTCGCAGCTCCCGCGCCAAGTCTCCAACCTCCTCATCAATCTCGGACAGCCACTTAACACGCCCATCCTGTTTCGCGATTTCGAGCTGCTTGGCATAGCGTTCCGCGCGGGTGCCGATCAACCCTGTTCTTTCAAGAACGTCTTCCACCGTGCCTCCTTTTGCTACCTTTCTTACGACATCTCCGATTTTTTTAACCACTTTGGATTTCATTAACTCGGCCGGCATATCCACACTAAAGCCACCTAGCAATCCTCCGACAAGTTCGGCGTATGGGTTGTCCGGGAACGCTTCCCGAGCAGCTCCAGCTCCAATTCCGGCATTTGTGGCTGACACCATGCCCTTTACAGATTGTGGCGTCATTCCTTCGATTGCGCTTGCCACCGCAGGAGAGGCTCCCGCTGCCTTCATCCCGCTTGCGATCGGCTGAAAAGCAAATGATCCGGCCACCGTTTCACCTGCCAAATCCGCAATGCGCTCCGTAGCGCTGCGCGGTTTGGTGAGGCCGCCCGTTCCAATGTCAAAACTCTGACGTATCCATTCGCTAGTATCTGATTTAAATCTCGGCAGCTCAATTCTTGTAGCTTCTGCCACACCTTCCGCTCCAAGCATTTCTAATGCTTTTGACGGAATGTTTGCAACCGTTTCACCTATATCAACCGCTACATCCCCAGCCATTCCACCAATATCTCCCAAAGTTCCCAACGTTCCGGCTGCCACGCTTTTGGCCGCGCGGGCAAGCGGTCGTGTGACATATTCCGCCAACGGCTCACCAGCTCTTGCAAAGCCCGGGATCGCCTCTTGATACTGCTTTGACGCCTGCTCATATGCGGTGCGGAGTTGCTCGTTTTGCGGGTCTTCCTCCAAACGACGGTACACGTCATGCAGCATATCGTACGCTCTTTCCTCACTTTCCTGACCTGTTTGCGGCAAGTATAGTTGATCCGGTGTGATGGAAACTTGCGGAGCTTCTGGGATTGGATGTGCAGGTGTTGGGATTTGTTGCATAGGTCCTTGGATTGGAGCTGGCGGTGTAGCAGGTGCTCCAAAAATATCGTCTAGTGATGGACGAACTGGTGCTGTAGCAGGAGGTGGTGCTACTGCTGGAGTTCCAAAAATATCGTCTAGTGATGGTCGACCGTTTGGCATTATCTCCCCCCCTGTAAGAATTGCTGGATTTCCTCTTCACTGTACCCTGCTGCCCGCGCGGCGTCGATTTTAGCCTGAATATCTGGCGAGTATTGCGGGGTTTGCGGAGCTGGAGCTTGAGGCCCCATAACCGGAGGAGGAGGTGGTGCGGTAACGGCCGGCTGAACCGGTTGCATTTGCGTAATCGCACCAGCAGGCGCACCCCCCGGAGGGGTACCCCCCCGACCCCCGGAGGGGTCATAGGCTTTCATGAATTTGCGCCAGTTTTGACGGTTTTTATTTAACACCACCGTCCCGTCTTCTTTCACCTCTGAAATAATCGGGTTTGCCTCGTTGTAGTCTCTCCATGCATTTGCCGCACCCACCGCCGTTTCATTTCGGCGGGTATACTCCTGCAGGAATCTGGCATAGTTGATCTTATCTTTATGTGCGGCCTCTAGGAAATCGACCATCGCCTCATTATAATCTAAAGTATTGTTGATATTAACACCCAATCCTTGCAAAACTTCTAAATCCCGATCGGACATAGGCCCCGATCCCGGCTGGCGACTTTCGATTGCTAATTTATCTTGGAATCGCCGCAATTCTTGGATGGCTGTTGCTTGCTGACTTCCTTTTTTAAAACCGAAATAATCACCCATTTCCGCCAATGTTCCGCGGAAATTAGCGTATCGGCCTGTTTTGAATTTCTTCAACGCGCCCTTTGCGCGTTCCAGCTCCGGCATAAACTTTGTGGCTTTTCGCGTATCCAGCCGCGCCTCTTCTCTGATCTTTGTGGTAGCCTTGCGCTCCTCCCCCACGTATTGATTAAAAGCTGCACCTGATAGCCCCTCTTTCCGCGCTCGATCAAATACATTCTGACCTCCCGCATAACCGCGCACGCCCATTTCTTCGCGCTCACGCTCTTTCGCAAGCTCTCTCTCAACCTTCGATTCTTTCAGCTCAAGTCCGCGCTCCTCAAGCTCAAGCTGCGCTCTCTGATACGGTGTCATCGGCTTTTGCCCTTCCGGTCGCGTCAACTTAAATGCGGAAATTGCCTCAGTTGGAGCTAATCCCATCCCGGAAAGGCCGAGGGCTCCAGCAAATCTTTCCTGTGCGGCAGCCTTCTCTGCCGCCGCAGCGAGCGCTCGCTCACGTTCCAATCTTGCTCTTTCCATCTCCGCACGACGGGCTGCCTCTTGCTCTCTTTGCATTTGCATTTGCTGGATTCCTCCAGCGGTTTGCATGCCCTGCTGCATCGCTTGAGAAAACGGCGTACCAGACATAATCCCTAGCCCCGCGTGAAACATAGGGTTTTTCATTGCATCTTGGAATGCTTGATCGAAATTTAGAAAATCTGCCATATCATACCTCCCTTAACTCGCCCACCTTGTGCCCCAAGGAGCATACGTATCAGACGGACTAGTTCCTGTGGTGCCACCACCGCCGAATAGTCCGCTTATTTGTCCTCCAAACGGGCTTGCCGCCATCAATGCACCTCCGATTTTACCAAGCCCAGTAACTTCCTCACGCCCGGCCGTTGGCTGCGCCGGAAATCCGCGTAAAAACTTCTGATACCATTCCAAAGGCTCCGTCTGAAATCCACGCGCCACATCTAATTCTCTTTGCGCCTGTTCCTGCAATGCGGCACCCGCACCGAATTGAGATGCGATATCCTGACGACGGATATCCTGCCCTGCCAGATAATCTCTAAACCCGCGCTCCATTGCAGATTCTAGCCCTCTTTGGCGCAGCTGGCTGCCAACATCGGCTATGTTCTTTTGTGTTTGCGCTTCTAATAATGCTCCTTCAAGCGCTTGCCTGCTTCCTCCGAATCCACCGGCGGCCGTGGCGGCCTCTCCTAAACGAGAGCGGGCAATGTCTGCTTGCTCGCGAATGTCTCCTAGCGTGCTTTCTATCACCTGCTCTTGATACGGGTCTTGATATTTTTGCAGGTATTGCTCAAAAGTTTCGCCGGCAAATGGATCTTGAAAATCAGCCTGCCCCGCAGCCATTCTCTCAATGGCCACACGCTGTGGATCAGTCATTCCGGCAACGTATCCCATCGGCAAAACCGCCTCTCCACGCGCCTCTTGAAGGGCGTACAGCTCCGGGCTTCCAAACATATCCGTAGGCTCTTGCAAGAGCTGCATAGGGGTTCCGGCAATTCTTTCATAAACACCCTTTGTTTTTGGTAGTACATCTTTTCTCATGGCGCGGTACACCGCATCTGAAAGCAATTCGCTTTCAGAGGGTTTATAACTACTGCCTCCGAATGCTCCTAATGCGGAACCCCCTAATCCTAATGCTGCACCTAAAACCATAATTACCACCCCACACTTAATAATCTTCTATCCCACTTTAAAACGCCCACTGACGTCTCAACCAATTTATACTCATAGGTTCCGTCATTGACGAAATCACCCTTTTTATCGCTCGCCAAAACATCCGTTGCTGAGGTTGGTGCTGCACGAGTAAGACCGCGAGCCCTACCCTCAACGAAAATATCGCGGGTGTCGTTTTCATTATAGGTCTGTGTTGGCGAGTATTTTTGCATTATCTATCACCTCTCAAAGCTACACGTTCTGTCCATGATCCCATTTGAAAATCACCATTTAATACATTGCTTGTAATTCTGTATTTTCTTTGTCGGCCACTGATTCTGAAATTTGCCTTTTCGGTTTCTTCTCCGATTGTGAAATCCACATCACGCACCGCAGAGGCCTGCGGACGTTCTTTGGTGAATACTGTAATTTCAAGATCACCCGTTTGCGTGCTGTCAGGCTGCACTTCTGACAACTCCGCTCGTTTTGTGAGATCGAACTGTAAATAGTTTGTTTCAATGTATGCAGGGAGGATTTCCTCGTTATCATTCGCGCCCTTTTCATGCTGGTAGAGATCTCCATCCTCCGAGATTTTGTACTGATACGCATCGAGTTGATACGGATATTCTATACTGGTTCTATTTAGCGATCCGATGCTCCACGCCTTTTCTTTGGTATTGTACATTACGTAGCTGTCAATCTCGTTAAATCCATTCTGATTTTCACTGTCTTTTGACGGATAGAACCACCAAATCTCTGAGTATTTTTTTACCACTCCGCAGAAAATTTTATCCTGCTGTGTATCGGTTAGGCGATCGAATACATACTGCTTGATGGTATTTGCGGGGATTTCCTCAATACTTGCGCCGTTTGAGAAATAAAAAGCGTTTTGACCCATCCAATACCCGATCCCGCGGAATTCTGCGCGGGCGTTCTGCCCGATAATACCTGCTGTTCTTGTGATAATGTCGAATTTGAATACGAACGAGCTGTTCGGCACGTAGCGCATAGCGTATACTACGTTTTTATCGAATAGCAGATTTATAACACCTACTTTTAGATGAGAGAGAAGCTTTCCTGCTTCTCTGAGCGTTACATCACCCGCCAAATTGGTAGCGGCCGGTATCCACTGTGAAAGGTCTGCCTGATCTCCCCACTGCACCTTGTTTTCCACGCCGTTGGGACCAAGTGTTACCGGAATGTTATCCGTTACAAACACATAATTTATGGCGGATGGTACGCCGCCAGCTGTAAGTAATTCCGGCGCTTTATCCACTGGGGATGTTGTATCCCATTTGTATAAACCACTTTGCTCACCCGGGGTTATGAGTACGTTGTCACCAAACCGATCCGCGATCCACAATCTTGTTATTACTTTGGTGGAGGCGTTATAGGCGGTTTTACCCACACCATACAATCCCACACCATATAGCCCCATACCATAACCAAAACCAAGCACGGTATCGTAGGCACCGTCTCCGATTTCTTCCTGCACCGTGGTGGCAGCTCCACCGCCCCCCGTGACACTGGATGTCGCGATGGTGGCTGCCACAATGTCATAGGTGTTTGTGGCTTCATTTCTAATAATATGCTCAGCATTTATTTCCGATGCAGGGATTCCGCCCACGGACGTGGCGGATTGAATCTTTACCCGATCACCTTCAACATAGCCGTGTGCAGCTTGATTAACCGTGATAATACTTGTTTCTTCAATGACGGCCGCTCCACCGCCGCTCCCCGATGCCGTTGCAAATGTCGTTGTGCGGATTTGATAGGTGCCGGCGTCTCTGTCTGAATTGTATACAGTGTGTGTGGTGTTGAATTCAGATGCAGGAATTCCGTTAATCGGTCCTGGCACCCCTGATATTTTAATAATATCGCCATCGTATAACTTGTGTCCCGGATGAGACACTTCCGCCACATCGGATCCGCTTGTCGTGGTGATAGGGTTGTTTGCAAGAGTCGTGTAGTTCGTATCCAAACTGTTCGCTATGGCAATGAGCGAGGTTTGCAATGGCGTGATGTTATATAGCGATCCGTTATAGAATAAATACAGTTTTTCATTGGTTCCGATGAGTAAAAATTTGTCTGTGCCACGCGTGATCGAGAATAGCATACGTGGCGCACCTTTTATGAGTGTATTTATTTCTGATTGATTGAAGATAGCCTTTTCCCAACCGCCGATCTTGGCAGCATTTCCATTGACAAATCGCACCTTGTCACCATCTATCCATCGCATGGATGAGAGATTGGTGTTGTCAGGGACTGGCTCAATCCCCGGCGCGATTTTCAATGGAATATGCTTTCTTCTCATATTTTACCAAAATACAATTACCAAACCGTCACCGCCGTCTCCGCCGTCTTGGAGACTCACAGAGTTTTCACTGGCTCCGCCACTGCCGCCAGCTCCATACTCTCCATCATTTCCGTCATTTCCAATTGCGACACCCTCACCATACTGGCCACCAAGTGCCGGCATTCCACCGCGGCCGGAGTATCCTGTGTTGAATTCATCCGTCAAAATATCGATGTTACGCTCATCATTTGTTCTGTACTGTTCAAAATTATTTTTTGTCGCTCCGTTTGCGCCCTCCTCACCCTTTGAATTGTACAAGCCAAGTGATCCAAGGCCTCCAATGCCGCCATACCCATTTTTAATGTATGCGCCTTGCCCTCCTTTACCTCCTGTAGCAGAAAGCAAAGCACCAAAGCTTGAGGCACCCCCATCGGCTCCGTCATTGGCAGTGATTACGTTTGGAGCGGTTCCTCCCGCGCCCCCAGTTCCAATCGTAACAGTTTCACTTGCTCCGGGCGTTACGATTCCAAAAGTAAACCCTCCTGCACCGCCGCCACCGCCGTAAGCAATAATACCCTCACCCGCCGAATAGTTACCAACTGCGGCACCGCCGCCACCGCCGGCACCCCATACCGCAACCGCAACTTTGGTTACACCTGCCGGAGTGTTGAAGGTATCAACTCCGGCCGTACTGAATACCTGATAGTTTTTGAATGGAAAGCCCCACACGGCGTCCGTGCCGTCTGAAACTAGACTCATTCCAGCCGCACCGATCGCGAGCCGCTCCGCAGCTCCCGCGGTATCACCACGAATGATGTCACCGCGTGTTGTGATGACGTTTGCCTCTTCAAGAGCTCGGGATTTTAGCTGAAAATTCGTGCCGTCATACACGACCGTGACCACTAATCCTGTTTTGACATCACCAGCTGCGAGGTCTACCGAAATATCCTTTTTAATCACCACAGCACCTAGGCCGTCCACGTTTAGAGTGGAAACTCCCGTGTTATCTTGGTGAGCCTTGAAGGATAGCTCAAGGCCTGCGGTCAATGCCGTTACATCCGGTGTATAATCGAGCTCGTAGACATTCGGAGAGGCTCCCGTTGATACTGCATAGGCGGAAATTCCGTATTGAGACTGATACAACTCTGTATCGAGCGTGTCCGCGTTATCGTTCCACTGATTACCCCAACGATCGGCATCAACTGGATCGTTGATGGCTGGTTTTATCAGTGTGTAATTTGTGGTGCTGGTTGCAGCAATCGATTGTGTGGCAAAGAAAACTGCAAATAAAATAAATGATAATGTTTTTTTCATATTCCCACCTCGTCATAGGTTGATAGTTGGCCGCTCGCGTTCTTTTGCCGTGAAAAATCAAGTACTCGCTCTAGCTCATCGAGCTCGGCCTGTTTGTGTATTGCTGCCATTTCTGGCTCATGTTCGATCGAATAGTAAAGATACCAAAGAGCCCTCTCCGTGATTAAATCCTCTGCATATTCAGTAAAATCGTTGGTGTCCAAATATTGCGTTAATTTGGGGTAATTTTTAAAATAATTCACCTGCAGATCATAATCCCGATCGGCAAATGGATATATTTTTAGCACACCGTCCACCCATGCATAATAACGGGGGATTCCTGTGCTTTCGTTATTTCTTGAGTCGTATTGCAGCTTTCCGGTTTTTTTCAAAGGGTAGTAAATCTGGTTGTAATACAGTACAAATCCGTCATCTTTCGTTTCCTGCTTAAAATCCGTAATACTGCTTAAATCAAGCTCTGTTGAACCGTTTGAAAGCGTCAACGTGGTGTTAGCCACGTTAAACCAGAAAGGGGTGCGTGAGTAATGGCGGATGGCTCTATTTACCGCATCATAACCTTGATCTGAAAGGTCATCACGATTAAGAGTATCCGCAATTGTTTCTCTGACAATTTCGCCGATAACCGTCATTACTCAACACCTCCCTAACCTAGCTCAAGAACTCGGTTGATGCTTGTGGTGGGTTCCCGTATGAAACACCAGCTGAGACGGTTACATCTCCCTCAACATCCGTTGCTGCATCACGGATTGTTACCGTGATATAACCGTCTTCCGGCGCTCCATTCTCAAGTAACGAGAATGCTTTACCGGTATCAAGCATATCGGTGTCAACACCTGCCGCCGTCGCATCCAAACCATCAAAGAAACCGTTTGGATCGTCTGCATGCGTGGTGTTGTCATCGTACGCCCACCCGACATCCACTGTTGTGGTGGCAGCTGCTAACTGCTCCCAAGCAATGCCGAGACTGTTAATATCAAGGTGCATTCCTTTGTAAAAACGAATCATACCAACGGTACTGTCTGCTGCTGTACCAGATTCTACCGTGTAGGTATCTTTTGCGTTTAAACAAAACTCTTGGCGCTCTTTCCCACTTAGTGGTTGAGCGCATGGTGCAAGTATAGTTGGCCTAGTCATAACCTACCTCTACTGTTCATGCGGTGCCGCATAGGTTGAACACACAATAACCCCAGAATCTCTGGTGTTACTGAACTTTTTACGTTTGAAACCACAAACCATGGTGGCAGCAAGCCCGATCTTGTGACCGTAATCTTTATCCATTTCATAAACTTCAAGTGGGGCAGCGCCGCCAACTTTTAGCTTACTCAAGTTTCTGGAGGTAATGATTGGAGACGCAAAACAAAGCGCATTACGCCCTGTCAATACGGCACGCCGCACGTTTGCAATTGCCACGGAGGTGGAGCTGTTCACACCATATGCGATTCTATCACACATGATGATATTCACTCTGTCATATACACCGAATGGGATAGCGGTTTGAACACCGCGGCCGTCGTTGTAAATGTTGGTTTTTCCGCCAGCAATTTCTTGCTTCGCGATTTCGTAAAACTGGATTTTACCGGAGTCATCCCGTTTCAAATCGGTGCACTGCTCAGGTGAGAGATACAGGTCGTAACGCCCATCTGCGTGAGGGGCAATGTACGGTGTTTTTCTCGCCTTTTCAAGCATCACATCGATAAGATCAAGGGTGAACGTATCAGAAGTGGTCAAGCTCTCGTCATCCGACTGAGCACCTGCCCGCACAATTCTATCTGAGTTAACCGCATCCACGGAGTTATTACCCGTTACCAAAATCCGTTTATCTCCTGAGAAGTCGATCTCTTCGGAGGTGATCGTGGTTGGGTACGCTCCCGCAAGCTGCTGGAAACAGCTTGTGTCTGTGGTTGCTGAGAAGTATTTTACGATATTTTCGTAAGCATCTAAATCAAAATCCTGAGTGTTTCTAAAACGCTCAATATTTTTCTTACCCGCCACTTCAAACGCTTTCCGATGTTCATTGATGTACATCGTAAAGTTTTCGTAATTCAAGACCTCCTCGTTTCCATCAAGGGTTCCACCCTCACCCACACCGGGTGTGGTTGGGTTACTGTTAAAAGCCATAGTGATGCTATCACCTGCGCTTTTGTTACCCGCATCTGGGTCTGGAAAAATGGTTCCACGGCTGAACATCCGCCCAAATGCCGTATCAAGCAAGAGCGCTTTGGATGCGCCCATCGACCATTTTTTTACCCGTAATGCCGAGCCTAAATAATCTGGTGTTTTTGCCATTACAAATACCTTTCTTAAAAAGAAATAAAAATAAAAACTAAATTTTTTGGTATTTGTTTTTGATAAGAGAAAATAGCTCTTTCTGCCTAGTAACCGGAGCGACCCGACCCCTGATTTCGATAGGCTAGGGGTGCCACTGTGGTTTGAAAGCACACGACGCTTTCTTTAACCTTAACATATTTAAAAATGGGAATGCAAGCCTTTTTGGCTCACTTTACTCAAAATCGATATCATTTAGCTCAGTGCTCAACACCTCACCCCACGTCATATCCGCGACGGAATCGGAAGAAATCCGGCTATCGGCGCGGCCGCTACCATTTCCTCTTTTGTTTAGGCTGCCAGAGCGTTTCTTGTTTTCCTTGATCTTGCGCAGATCAGGTTTTTTCTGCTCTTGCTTTGGTTTTTCAGGCTCCGGCTGGTAGCCGAACCGATCCGCGTAACCTTTAACAATCACACCAACATCTTGATTTGCCTGCACCGATCTCATGATTTCAACGTCTAACTCCTGAGCTGCTCTTGCCACCAACTGTGAACGATTCTGCTGGATATATCCATTGATCTGCTCGTCTGTGGCAGTGGGGTGTTGAGCCTTTAGAGTGCTGTACATCTGCATCTCTAAAAAGGCAGCCTGCTTTTCAACAATGAATTGCTTTTGCTTGCCGTAATCAGGATTTGATTGTGAGGCCTGCATATCGGCCATATCCTTGCGCGCCTGTAACCCTTGGTATTGCACACTTTCTTGAATACCCGCAATTTCTTCCCTCAGCTTTTTATTGTCTTCCCACATCTGGTGGCTTTCCGGCTCAATTTCCGCATCGAAAGGGTTTTCTTGAGGTTTTTGCTCCTCTGGCTTTTTCTGCTCCTCTTGCTGCTTGGCAAGCATTTCCATTTGCGCTTTCAAACGAGCGTTTTCCTCCACCGTTTCTTTCCAGCGGCGATCGGCAATACGCTCGGCAGCATGATCCGCATTGGTTTTTTCTTTCTCTGATTCATCCTCCGGCGCCTGGTCATCGCCTTCCGACTCATCATCTCCAGCAACTTCGTCATCATCCTCTAATATTTCTTCTTCCCCTTCCTCTTCGTCTTCGTCTTCTTTTTGCACGCCATCATCTTCTCCCTCTTGTTCATCGTTAATATCATCCTCCGGCTGATCTTGCGGATCAACATCTTCGCTTTCGTCTTTTTCGGACTCATCATCCAAATATGAGAAAGCGTTTTCCACTTCATTTTCAAATGCGTTTTTTTGCTCTTTATTCATAGCTTACTCCCTTAAATAATCTTTCCGTTTTTAACCTCTACTACCACCGCTTTCATGGTGATGTCAAGACATCCGACCGGATGTTTATTAGCTGCCGTCGTCCTATCATAGGCCGATATTTCAAATTCAACGTCAAACAGTCTGTTAGGATTTTTTGCCAAGAATTCCAAAACAGAATCCGGCATCCCGTTCACTGGAATCTGCTCGCTTTTCTTATCAAGCAAAATGAAACATTTTCCATTCCTCTTGAAAACGTTTTCATCTTCTGCGGTTTGTGGCTCTACGTCCATTATATGCCCTCCCCTGTTTGTTGTGGTCGCTCTATTTGCCGTGGTTCAGCATTTTGTGCTGGCGGCTGGATTTGCGCCTGATTTAGAAATGGTGCAAGCAGCTCCTGAAGCTGCTTAAGCGTCTCTCCCTGCGCTTTAGCTCCACTAAGATTTGCCTTTTGCAAAGTCTCTTGAGTTTTTGCTTGTCGCTCCGCAGCAGAGGCGATTTCATCCACCGTTTCAGCTTGCGCTTTTCTGGCTTCCGCTTCAGTTTTTGCGGTCTCTGCATCCATCATACGGATGAGGTTTTCTTTTTGTTTTATCTCAAGTGGATCAGGCGTCGCAGGTTTAGGAGTGATAGCCTCAATGATCTGTATTTTGTCGGTCTCCTTAAGTCCTGTGAGATAATTTAGCACGATCGGATAGATGTTACCAAGCCCTGTTTGCAGGAATTTATCAGCTAGGCCGATTAGCGTTGCGGCTGTTTCTTCTCTTTGTGTGGCCGAATCTGGCGCCTCCCCGATTTTTACTTGAAACTCCACGTCCAGTTTATCCGCCACGAGCGGCGCAAACCTCGCCGTGCCGTTGGGACCAATAATCCGCACGATTTTGTTTGGCGCGTTTTCGGCGATCACGCGAATATAATCAATCATGAGTCGCTGCTCTTCAATCTGATAGAGCGAGACCGCATCAAAGAAGGTGGCAAGCGATGTAATCGCCTGCTTGATTCTTTGGCGTTCTAGTTCCGGAGCAACGTTTTTTTGCTCGGTTTTCCCAAGAAGCTCAGGCGTCACATTCGTGGTTTCACTCATCGCACCCTTGCTTTCCTGAGCAACTCCCTCATATCCGGTTGGCATTGGCGGGGTTTGCTTCTCCTTAATCATGTTTATTCCGCCACGATTTAGATGTACCACCGCGTTTTCTTTCTTGATGTTATACTCAAGCTCTTTGATATTATCCGTTGCTCCTTTCTCAATAAACAACCCGGTTTTGGTGGCGTTTGCAAGCGAGCGAAGGATTTCTGTTAAAGCCTTTGTATTGTACTTGGCGGGCTCTCTCATTAGTGTTACAAGACCAAACAGCAGGCCTGTGATATCGTCGCGGAATGCAGTTTTAAATTTGATTGTAAAGCCTGCTTGGTGGATGTTTTTGTATGAATCTAGCAGCTTATCTCCGCTTAAAATAGCTGTTTGGTATACCCGCTTGTCAAACTCTACATATTCAGGCTCGATCTCCACCCTTTCTAGCAGCTCCATGATATCGTTAAATCGATATTTATCAAGAACGAGGAATGGCGAATCAAGATTGATTCTATAGTTTTCGTCCTCCTCTTCATTTCTGATTTCATTTGCCCGCATGATCGCCTGAGCTATCAATTGCGCCTGCATTTCATCTTCCGCATACTGAATAGGGTTTTCAACCCTGTAGAACTTCTCATAGTCCCACCACTGGAATTTATGAACCACCACCATTTTTTCATCGGTGCCGGTGACGTACTCTAAATCCCTGCGTTTTGTGTAATTTCCTTCGCGATTGATGTTGTACTCCTCGCTAAACTCAAGCTCTTCCTCTTCGAGGTTATCAAGCTTGGTGCTGAAAAGACGCTCCACATCGTCTTTTGAGAAGGTTTTACGGCGGGCAACATATCTGGCATCCAGCAAGTTAGTTTCGCTTGCTGTCGGATCCCAAAACACATCATTAGGGTCGACACGCTCAATGTCGATCTCTCCGTTACCTTCGGGATCACTGCCATGCTCATTGTCATAGAGAATATCCGTATCCACCACGCCATAACCACACATAATCAGGTGTAAATCCTGCTTAGATTCTATGTGGTCAAAGTTCGCGTTTTCGCGGAAAAAATCAGAAACAGAGTTAATATATTCACTTCTAATCTGCTGATCCTGCTCACTTAGTACTGCCGCCAAGCATTCAGGTTTACGGCGGTGCTGTATCATAAACCCAGCCACAGCATTAACGATCGGGTGGCAGTGATTGAAGTAAACTAGTTGTTTTTCGTCGTAAGCATCTGGGAAAGCCTTCTTTTTATTTCCCGAATAAAAAGCCATATTCAGCATATTTTCTTTACGCTGTTTTTTCATGAAGTTTTCCGCAGTTCTGCGGGATTCCTTGAAATATGATATGATCTCTTTATTGCTTTTCATGACGTTTAATTATTGATACATCGCTCCACAAGTGCCGGGATGTTCTTTCTTTTTACACCCCCGAGGTTAATCTGCTTGTTGTATGGTGTCCGCTGGATCACACCATCTTGTTGAGTGTGTATTTTAGTAAATCGCAGCTCTACGTATTCCTTTTCCCTATTAAATACCGCCTCGGCACGACCGGCAACACAAGCCTCTACTTCCGCCACCAAAACATCCCACGGGCTTTCCACATCGCTAACACTAGCGATGACCGTTGGTTTTTCTTGTGGTGCTGGTGGCGGAGTGCCTCCCTCCACCGCCTTCTCCGCAGGAGCTTCCGCCACCTTCTTAACTTTTGTTTCTTTAGTTTTTATCTCTTTTGGCATGATTCCTCCTACAATTCTTGTCCTAATTTATCCAAAATATAAATTGATTTAATTTCACAACTTTTTATCGAATGTGAAAATAAACTATCCTGACCCGCTGCACTTTTAATAGTGTTTTTCATCCAGAGCGTTATTCCTGTTTTTTTCACAGTTAAATACTCAACTATTCCCACAAAAATGGCGCCGTTATGAAGCTCAATTTTATAAACCTCCTCCAGCTTCATATTTAATATTTTATTTCTCATATTTAATACCTTCCAAGTTTCCAAATAAATCTACTGCAACCCTCCGAACGCCTTCACAAAGGTCGTCAAGCGCGGCCTTTTTGTCGGTTTTTGATTTTATTACAGCTACATCTAAATGTGCCTTTAACGCCTCAAAAGCACCTTTTATAAAGTCTTCGTGCGGGCAAGTTTCTGCAATTTCAACCACTCCTTCTTCGACTTCGTTTAGCTCTTTCTCTGCCGCGGACACCTCCGTCTCCGATTCCGTAACCACCACATCGTTTGGCTTGACGGTGTTAATGTCCGTTTTTAATTTCTCTTTTTTAACGGATTTTGTATTTTCTTCTTTCTTTTTAGTTTTTGGCATTTTTTTCCTCTTCTATTATAACTCCCAGCTCCTCTAATTGCTCTTGAACCGCTGCTATTCTTTTGTTTAAAAATCCAAGCATAAGCTCCCGCAATTCCTCTATTTCCTCATTATTTGGGGTAAATGTCAAGTCTTCCCCATCCCGATCGTATACCGTAAACCCCTTTTCTTTTTCGATAGCGTCTATATTTTCTTTCAAAAAATCATGGCGCAGAGCTAATTCGTGCGCATTTTTTAATTGTGACTTTTTCATATTACCACTCCGTTTTTAAATTTTTCCATGATTCGATTTTCCAGCTCGTTGTTTTTGTTAACTTTAATTTCATAAAGCCCAGAAAGAACCCTTCCATCTATCGCAATAACCCTCACCTCATCCCCCTTTAAATCCGCTAAATCATACCCAAAATCACGAAGCTGATCTCCAGTTACTGGAGCCCATACCTCCTGTTTTTTTTCTTTTTTTATAAGATTGTCAATAAAATTTGCCACACTAAAACCCCATAAAACCACTGTTCGATCTATCGTCATGATGGTGTGATTGCTGATCTTGTAATGCCGGAAAGTACGCGCCAAGCGACTCATCCTCAATTCTCGACATGGCATCAATCATATCATCATGCGCACCTACGGGAAAGTGGCCGAACTCCTTAATCAATTCTTTAATCAAGTCGATCCTCTCCCCTAGGTAATCACTGTAAAATAAATATTTTGGAAAGTAAAATCGTTTTGTTTGAAATGCTGGAATCAAGCGGCGGATGCGGTCTTCCTTTGCCATTCCACCAGCAAGCTCGGCGATATGAAATCGATAATTTGTCTCATCTTGGCGGAGATTTAAGTAGTGGATATCCGATTGCATCCCGTATTTTTCATAACCAACTGTTGGTGGCTTCCCTCCCTTCGCATTCCACTTTCGGTGCAGCTGAAATATTGCCTCAACCCGCTCCGTTGGGTTCAATTTGTCGCGGATCATATCCAGTAAATAATAGTTATGGTCAGGCGCTAAGCCAATGACCGTGATGGCGGTGTAGTCTGAATCTTTTTTCTTTTCATTGGCCGGATCGGCAATGATGTATATATTCATATTTCGTACATCCAGCTCTCCCTCATAGTACGAGTACCATAGTTCTTTAAATTCACCACCACCAAGCGGTACTGGGCGCTGCTGGTATTGCCCTGCGTAGTTATAGGCTCCAAGCTCCACTTTCTTTTTGTCAGCCTCTGGCTTTCCCATTCGATCCGGGTGAAGATACTCGCCCTTTGTTTTTACTATTTCTCTGCCGGATATGGGAAAGTGGTATATTGTTTTTTCTTCAAATTCATTCGGTATTTTTAAATGCTCAACGTCTCCTCTTTCCAGCAAATGACCGGTGAGATCGCTTTCGTGCAATCGCTGCATAATTAGAATAATCGCACCGTTTTTAATATCATTTAGACGTGATGTCAGTGTGCCGTCGTACCACTTATTGGCAGCCGCTCTTTGAACGTCAGAAAGAGCCTGCTTTGGATTGTGCGGATCATCCACAATCAAGAAGTTACCACCGAAACCCGTAATGGCCCCACCGACCGAGGCGGTGTACCGGCCGCCTTTCTTTGTGGTTTTAAAATATTCCTTAGTATCCTGAGATTTTGAGATTATAGTTTCGGGAAACACTCGCTGATACCACGGACTCTTAATCACGTCCTTGCAGTTTAGCGAAAGATCAAGGCCGAGTGTTTTTGAGTAGGAGCCAACCGCCACCTTTTCCGATGGGTTTTTACCCAACACCCACGCCGGAAAAGCGATTGAGGTTGATATGCTTTTCATGAATCGCGGCGGAATATTGATAATTAACCGCTTGATTTCCTTGTTATAACAAGCGGTTAGGTATTCTGCAATCAAATCAACATGCCAGTTGTGACTGTAATAGGCCGCGGGATCGATCTCAAGAAACGTTTGCTGGATAAAATCAGAAAGACTCTCCCGTAATATCGTATCATAGAATGCCGTATCACTCCTCATCAACGCCTCCCGATTCCTCATACTTTCGCTGCAGATGTCTTAGCATTATTCTTTCCTGCTGCTCTGTGAGCTGCATATCTGCTGGAGCCGGCGGTTTATCCTCACGCTTATCAATCAGCAGGCCGAAGAGGCGCGCTTGGCTGTCCACTGCCCCCTTTGCTGCAGAGAGCTGCATATTGCCGTCCTTGCCGCTTGGTGTCTTGCCAAGCTTATATATTTCTTCATACTTTTTAAAAGCTTCCCGAACGCCAAAATAAAGCTGCTCCTCCAATTCTTTTCTCACCTCTGCAAGTCGAGCTTTTACTTTTTCCATTTGCATCAACTTATAGGCAGCATTGTGTATCGTCTTTTGTTTCCAGCGCGCTGCCTGCTTGGGATGTGCAGCACGGTAGGCATCGCTTGCACAATTGGTTTCTAGGTATTCTCTAACAAATACCTCAAGTTTTTCATTACTTATAGCCATTTCATCCCATTTTAGCACACTTCCCGGATCAATGCGACATCTCCCCACTGCGATTGATTTGCTCAGCCATACCACGCCGCAGGCAGTTTGCGCAAGGTTTTGTAGTTTGGTTTTGGTGACATCCGGTAAAAAGTCGCCAAAAAGTCGCCACTTTTAGCGGAGCGATTCCTTTGTTGTAAAAAAAATATTGCTCGAAAAACCTTTATATTTCAGTTGGTTGTAAAATAATTTGAGAAAAGTGTGTTTTTCTCCCTTTTTTGTGTTGATATTCCCCTTAAAAAGGGGTATTCTAAAAGTATAAGGCAGGGAAACCTGAGAATTAACAAAAAAATTATAGGTAATGAAATGACACAGACAATACACAATCAAACAGTAAATTCAGAAGAACACATCGCATACGATGTTTACATGCATCCCAACAACTCATCCGCATCCCACGAGGATCGCGAGAGCCAGTATCGCTACAGTGTTTACGCAGAAAAATACAGTATGGCGGATTTTGCGGAAGAGGCAAAATGGGCGGATGTAGATGAAGGCAGAATCGAACAACTTAAAGAAATTCTCGATCTTTTTGCAGANNGACGAAGAAGAAATCTGGGTGTGCAGATCGGAAAACGGGCATGACGATTATATAGAATATCATGCCACGAGAGATGATGCGGACTCTTCCTTGAGAAGCCAGTGCGTTTAAATCCGAAACATAAAATTAAATAATAGGTAATATGATGACAAAAGAAATTAAAAAAATCAATTTTGAGCTAGACGGAGAAACTTACAGCGTCAATGTTCGTCCAATACAGGATATATATGCAATTACAAAAAAACCTTTACGCAAGGGTGAAGTGCGGACGGTATTTTTTGATAAGAAAATAGGGTACACCCTAAATATTAACAAGCAGTCCGTACATCGTGACCATTTTATACAGTTAGCATCTGCCGCGGCACAAAAAATAATTGATCTTGTCGGCTACGATCGCAAAATTGATGAGCGGATGGATTGGCAGTTTTTTCCTTTTGCAGAAGACGCTAGTGTTACACCTAGCCAGTTTGAAAAAGCGACAGCTTATATTGAGACAAAATATCCGTATGATTTCTAATCCGAAACGCCCGATCGGGCGTCCGACAGGTTGGCAACTGTCGCTGATGAGGTGGCCGATTTAATTATGAGGAAAAGAGGTAATAAAATGGAAAACAAAAAAACAATAGAAAAGGAATGTGAAATCTTGGAAAAAGAGATTTTGGAAAAGTTGACGCTTTTGCTTGATAAGGGTGGCGACAGAGACGTATCATATAACAAGGAGAGGGTCGGAACCGTTGTGATCGGAGTGACTGGCAGCGGTTTTCATTGTCAAATTTTAGCAAAAAATGAACCAGAACATGTGATGGGTGGAATTATTCAAGAGTGGTTTTCGCAAAATTCTGATAATCTTGGTGATTATCTAGTAAAAACAATGAAAGAGCTTATGGAGTAACCTTTGGAAGGTTGAGAGTTGCCACCCACTGTTTTTAGGGAGGGTAGAACGATGAGAGTAATAATATGTTTGGCTGTATTTATCGCGGCGATTGCGGCAAATATGGCGGCTTATGGAGGATAAAAAAATGACTGAATTAACATTAAAAGAGAGGCTTTGGCAGATCGGCGGAACGTCAGACGTTCCCAAAAATAAGCGGAAGGTGGCGGCGGATAAGCTCGGCTATTCGCCCCGAACGATTGAAAATCTTATGAATGGGAGTGCGCAGCCAAGCGCGCGGTTTTTGATGCGTTTGTCGGAAATAGAAGAGCGGGAGAATATCCTCGCGGGCAATAAAACTACAAAATGTGGAGGGGTGTGATGGATAAAAAATCAGTGCATTTCAAGGATTTAAAAAAAGATTGTAAGTACAATATTTACGATAAGGAAGGGGTTGCAGTTTACGGCAACCCGTACCTATTAACGATAAAATCTATCGACAATAAACATGCGGTTTTTCGAACGCTTGATGAGTGCTATACTGAGGAAATAAAACCATATGATCCGGTTATATTCTCCATAGAAGAACTTGGGTATCGCTATGTTTTGGTTGAGGAAGAAAGCGCAATAGATCATGGTTATTTGTCGTTTTCCGAGCTTGAGAAAGACAAAAGCTACGACTGGTATTTTAACGATCGGGGCAATATCACACCGATGATTTGCAATCCCCACAAGGTGGTTGACAGATCAGAGGATCAGATCGTTTTTCTTGACAGCAAGGGCAAGTGTATGACATCCATAGTGAGGAGTGTGATTTCCTCTACAAAAAACCACGACCGGTGGTGTTTGATGACAACAGTTTCAAGCGTTTGTGCGTGGATGAGCACGGGAATAAATACAAGGTTGATGGCGAAACCACCATCAATAATACGAGATATTGGCTACTGGATAGCAATATAGGTACCGAGCAAGGAAATGCTATGCTGCTGGCAGTGGATCGATCCGGCCAAATGAAAAATGGCCAGCAGGGCAGTTTTAAACTGCTGGATAAGGTTGAGGGGGAGTTTAACTAAAGGAGAAAACTATGAAAAAAATACTAACGATCGTGGCTATACTATTTGCCACACAAACAATGGCTGAGGATCCCCCGATCCGCGATTGCGGGGATGGGTATCTTGGAACTAAGAAATTTTTTGCGGATTGCAAAGAAATGAAGCATGACCATTGCATGCGGATACTGCTCAATATGAATCTTGGCAGGGTATGGACGCTCGAAAAGATGAAAACTGAGTGTGACGAGGAGATTCAATACTGGGATATAACCGTCATTGAATGTTCGCGACTAGTGCCGCTCAGTCTTGAGGATTTTTTAACTATTAACAATTGTTACGGAGGATAACATGAAGGATTTATTTATTTTTTTGTGGATTATTTTAACTGTGGTTTTAGCTAGTGGAACAGCTAGTCATTTTATATCAAGCGCGAGATTAGATGAGTGCGTTAATACCGGATATGAAGTTTACAAGGTTGCAAAAGAGCAGGAGGATCACTTAAAATTATGTGAAGAAACTGTGGAAACATGCGTGGTAATCATGCGGCAAATTGAAGAAGCAATCAACGAATAGGGGGTTGTGGCTACACCATCACCAAAAAGCTTTCCTGCCGCTCCGTTCGTCTGCCCCCAACCAGTTAATAACACAGACTAGGAGCTGTTATAAGTTCGCCACTTTGATTTCAGTGCAAAGGGAGGCATCGGCGGGGTTTCAATCCCCCGCCATTTTTTTAATCAACACGATATTTCACGATCTCACCATCACGATATAGGCACTTTACACATGCTGTAGCTCGTGAGGTTGGGAGGTTGTCTATTTTCACCTGATATCGCCCAACCGTGAAAAAATACCCTGTAGCGTCACGAACACCGAACGACTCAGTCCATGGTTGGCTTGTTTGCATTGTGAATGCCGGCGATCCGGCATCCAAACCATCCCGCCAGAGCTTGGCTTGCGGAGATCGGCTTGACCAGATAAACTCTCCGTCCGGGTACGCAGCCCAGATTTCACCTCCATAATTATCATGAGAAAAAATCAAATACTTTCCATTACCCACGTAATTACTTGGCTTGTCAGCTCGAAAATATGAGTTTCCGGTGTTGCGGATCACCACCGCGGGATGATCTGATACGTTGTCGATATAAGCTACGACTGCATCTGTATATCCATGCAGGTTTAGGGTGTTTGGGGCACCTGCCTGCCCCTGCATTGCGCGGTTTTTTACGTCAAATGGTGCGGTGGTACTGGTGGCGTAGTTTATGACACTCACCTCCTCAGCGGTCAGCTTATCCACCGTTAGATCGTCGGCCATGGCCGAGGTGGCCAATAGCAAAATAAATAGCAGTAATTTTTTCATGGTATCCTCCGTTTTTTTNNGATACACCAAATCATTACTTAGGCAAATATCCGTCACATTTGCCGTTACGGCAGGTGTATGATGAATAGGTTAGATACTTGTATTTCGCATTCATCGCTCGCCTATGCTCTAAATAACGGCCGCATTTATCCTTTTTAGGGCAGGTGTTTGCGCGGCATAGATTGAGATGTGTTTTTTCTTTTTTCGTGCTTGCAAGGGAGTCTTCGCGGTGGGAGGTTCGTAGCTGATCCACTACT
>JABAHP010002190.1_pt1 | contig 37109 bp, 24 predicted proteins | sample 7062081 | NCBI WGS metagenome assembly JABAHP01 (sample SAMN14534357, study PRJNA622989) | marine sediment metagenome | biome: marine biome [ENVO:00000428]; feature: marine pelagic biome [ENVO:01000023]; material: deep marine sediment [ENVO:00002113] | place: India: Gulf of Kutch | collected...
GGGATGATCTTGTAGCGCTCGCCCAGCACGACGTTCAGGGTCGCCTGTGTTCCCACAATCTGGCTGCTCGGGGTGACGAGTGGCGGGAACCCCATCTCCTCCCGCACGCGAGGGATTTCCTGCAGCACCTCTGCGTATCGCTCTTCGGCGCCTTGCTCACGAAGCTGCGACATCAAGTTGGACAACATGCCGCCCGGGATCTGGAACTGCAAGACGCGGACGTCCACGCCCTTCATACCGCTTTCAAAGGCGGCGTACTTTTTCCGCACCTCGGCAAAATAGTTGCTGATTTCGGCCAGCAGATTGAGGTCCAGGCCTGTGTCGCGAGATGACTCTTGCAGGATGCGAACCAGGCTTTCAGTCGGCGGCTGCGAAGTGACCATGGCCAGGGCCGAAATCGCCGTGTCCACAATATCCACGCCTGCTTCTATCGCTTTGAGTACGGCCGCCATGGCCATTCCGCTGGTATAGTGGGTGTGCAGGTGGATGGGCACCTTGACCTCTGTCTTCAGGCGACCGACTAGCTCGTACGCTACGTAGGGCGACAGCAAACCAGCCATGTCTTTGATGCAGATGGTATCGGCCCCCATATCCTCCATGACGCGAGCCATCTCGACAAAGGTATCCACATTGTGGACCGGGCTGATGGTGTAGCAGAGCGACATCTCGGCAACGGCGCCTTCCCGCTTGACGAATTCCATCGCCTTTTTCATGTTGCGGATGTCATTCAAGGCGTCAAAGATGCGAAAGACGTCGATGCCATTGTCGTGGGCCTTGACCACAAACCTCTCGAGCACATCGTCTGGGTAGTGCTTGTATCCGACGACATTCTGCCCTCGGAGGAGCATCTGAAAGGGGGTGGTGGGCATCACGGCCTTGAGCTTGCGGATACGCTCCCAGGGGTCTTCGTTGAGGAAGCGCATGGCCGAGTCAAAGGTAGCCCCGCCCCACATCTCCACCGACCAATAGCCAACCTGTTCCAACTCCTCAGCGATTGGCAGCATGTCGTCGGTGCGCATCCGGGTGGCCAACAGACTCTGGTGCGCATCGCGCAGAATGGTGTCACAAATGCGGACGGGTTGCTTCTCCATTGAGAATTTCTCCTATTAGCGTACGGTCCCGGTTGATCCAGACCCACGATTGTCCCTGGACTGCTATTCGGCAAACAGGTGTGCGGCTTTGAACATGAGCACCAGTGACTCCTCCTCCGCGCGAGAGCGGTGGCGCTCGCCGGCCCTGACCACCAGGGTATCCCCTGTGCGGACTGGAACGCTGGGACCGTCGTAGTAGTCGATAAAGATCTCGCCTTCGAGCACAACGTACATCTCGTCCTGGGCATGCTCGTGGAACTTGTAGGTGCCCAAGAAGCGACTGAGGTACGCGCAATAGTCATCCACCTGGCCCAACACAGTGTGCGTGAAGGGCTCAGTCAGTAGCTCCCTCGCCTCGGCGATGCTCATCTTCCGCGCAGACATGCTCTGTCCTCCTTGCTCCAGGAGCGGCCATCCTCTCGTGTGCCTGCTCCTGCACCCGACCGCACCGGCACTGGGCAGCCTCCGCCCCATGCGCCGCAGTGTCTCTGCTTACAGCGGTATGTTGCCGTGTTTCTTGGGCGGGTTTGTATCCCGCTTGTTCTGAAGCATCTGAAGTGCCTCAATCAGCCGCGGTCGGGTCTGGCTGGGCTCGATGACGTCGTCGATATAGCCCCGGGCCGCCGCCACGTAGGGATTGGCAAAGGTGTCCCGGTATTCCTGCACCAACCGGGCCCGTTCGGCTTCCGGGTCCTCGGCCTCGGCGATCTGTTTGCGGAAGATGATGTTCACCGCCCCTTCGGGGCCCATGACTGCGATTTCCGCCGAGGGCCACGCGTAGCTGATGTCGCCCCGGATGTGCTTGGAGCTCATCACGTCGTAGGCGCCACCGTACGCCTTGCGGGTGATGATGGTGACCTTGGGAACAGTGGCCTCGCAGTACGCGTAGAGCAGTTTGGCCCCGTTACGAATGATGCCACCATGCTCTTGGGTCACCCCCGGCAGGAAGCCGGGCACGTCCTCAAAGGTGATAATGGGGATGTTGAAGCAGTCGCAGAACCGCACAAACCGGGCTGCCTTGGTGCTCGAATCGATGTCCAACACGCCAGCCAGGATCATGGGCTGCTGGGCCACGATGCCAACCGAAAAGCCCCCAAGCCGGGCGAATCCGACGATGATGTTCTGCGCCCAGTGTTCCTGAACCTCAAAGAAATCTCCATCATCTACTGCACGCCGGATGACGTCTTTCATGTCATAGGGTTTGTTGGGATTGTCGGGCACCAGGCTGTTCAGTTCCTCGTCGCTGCGGTCGTCGGGATCCTCAGTGGGCACGAAGGGTGGATCCTCCATGTTGTTCTGGGGAAGGTAGGAGAGGAGCTTCCGGATCTGGTAGAAGCCGTCCTCTTCATCCTCGGCGGCAAAGTGGGCCACACCGCTCTTCTGGTTGTGGACCATGGCCCCGCCCAGCTCCTCAGACGTGACATCTTCACGCGTCACGGTCCGGATGACATCCGGGCCGGTGATGTGCATGAAGCTGGTCTCTTTGACCATCAGGATAAAGTCGGTCATGGCCGGGGAATAGACTGCGCCGCCGGCGCAGGGGCCCATGATGGCGCTGATCTGTGGCACTACACCCGAGGCCAGCACATTGCGGAGAAAGACATAGGCGTAGGCTGCCAGGCTGACAACGCCCTCCTGGATGCGAGCCCCCCCCGAGTCGTTGAGGCCGATGACGGGGGCGCCGTTCTTGATGGCCAGATCCATGATCTTGCATACCTTCTCGGCATGGACCTCACCAAGCGAGCCGCCATAGACGGTAAAGTCCTGACTAAAGACATACACCAGGCGGCCGTCGATCTTGCCCCAGCCGGTGACCACGCTATCGCTCAGGTATTTCTGCTCTTCAATGCCAAAGCCCACCGTGCGGTGGGTGGCAAACATGTCCAGTTCGCGAAAGGTGCCCGGGTCCAATAGCTGTTCAATCCGCTCCCTGGCGGTGAGCTTGCCCCGGGCATGCTGTCGATCGATCCGTGCCTGTCCCCCGCCCAACTGAGCTTGAGCGCGCATCTCCTCGAGCTTTTCAATTCGTGGGTCAGTTGTCATCATCCACCTCCTCGTGATTGAGTGACAGTTCCAGTATAGCACAAGGCCCAGGCGTTGACAACAGAAGGGAAACCAGACGCCTGGACCGGGGATCCCCGGCGCACGCATAAAGGCTGCATCCCCGATTGTAGCAAAGAGTGATTGCCAAGCAGTTACAGCCCGGTCACACCAGAGCCCTCAATGCGCAAGGGGGCCAGTGCCCGCTAGCCCCCTTGTCCATGCTGTCGATCCCACCAAGGCCGGTGGCTCTATGAACCTTTCGTTTCTGCTGCAATGCGTACCAGGTCTACAAAGTCAGGCTTGAGACTGGCCCCTCCCACCAGGGCGCCGTCAATGTCGGGATGGGCCATGAACTCGGCTACGTTGGACGGCTTGACGCTGCCGCCATACTGCACACGCACTGCCTGGGCCGTGGCTTCATCGTACATCTCGGCGATGGTCCCCCGGATAGTCAGGCCGATGACGGCTCCTGCGCCTGCCGGTGTTGCTGCCTTGCCGGTTCCGATGGCCCACACAGGTTCGTAGGCGATCACCAGCCCCGCTACCTGCTCGGCGGTGAGGCCCGCCAGGCATCCACGCACCTGTCCGCCGACCACCTTTTCGGTTTGTCCCGCGTCGTACTCTGCTTCTGTCTCTCCCACACATACGATGGGCAGCAAGCCGTGGGCTAGGGCGGCTTTGATCTTGCGATTGACGCCCTCGTCGGTCTCGCCAAACATGGCCCGTCGCTCCGAGTGACCGAGGATCACGTACTGGCACAGCTCCTTGAGCATGGCCGGGGCAATCTCGCCGGTATAGGCTCCTCCTTCTTCCCAGTGCATGTTCTGGGCCCCCAGACCGATATCGGTCGCGGAAAGCAGATCCTTGAGCGCTGCCAGGCCGGTGAAAGGCGGGCAGAGCACGCGATCCACCGACTTGATAGCTCCCAGTCCGCGGCGAATGCTGCGCACAAAGTCGGTCGCCTCGGCGATGGTCAGATTCATTTTCCAGTTGCCAGCCAGGATCGGTCTTCGCATTTGGTCACCTCACAAGCGATATGTTGGGCCGATTATACTCCAAATTGAGAAATCTGTCACATTCACCACTCGCCCACGAGGTAGGCTGGTTGCACATACTGCTCCCACGGGGCGTGCAGGAAATACTCACCAAGCATCTCCCTATCGAGTGGCTGGCGGGGATATTTGTGGTCTCGCCACCTCAGGAAAGGCGTGATCTGTGGACGGGCTGTTCTGAACGTCTGGACTACAAGGTACGCGACAATGCCGCATTCCTCAACAAAGCCCTGGCGCTCGAATTCTCGGAACAGAGGCGCGTAGTCAAAGGGCACTCGCCGGAAAGCAGGTTGCCAGCCGCTGCCGTTGCCTTCCAAGAGCATGTAGCTGGCACTGGCCTCGCCATCTAGTGGCACCCCTACCGAGCCTGGGTTAAAGAGTTGCCATCTCCCCACGGCGCGTTGCATGGGCAGGTGCGAGTGCCCGGCAACAACGACCCGTTCAGAGGTGCCAGCCAAGGACTCCTCTACCTCGCCAGTCGGTGCACAGGGGAATATAGACTCGCGCGCGCTGCGCGCGGAGCCGTGCAGCAGTCGAATCGGGGGCGCGTCGTGGAATCGCAGTTGCAGGGTGTCTGGCCATGCAGCGATGATGTGTTTCAGTTCGTCGTCAAACTGCTGGTCTAGCCAGCCAAGCATCGCGTACTGGGTGGAATCTTGCCAGCGTTCGGGGGCGCGCTGTGTGCCATAGTCGAGCAAGTAGTGCTCGTTGTTGCCACGCACCACCACCCAGTCATTCTCGATGGCACAGGCAACCACTTGCCTGGAGAATGGCCCTAGGTTGATCAGGTCACCGATTGCGATAACGAGATCGACCTGGAACTGTGATAGGTCCTCCAGTACAGCTTCGAGCGCAGGCCATACACCATGAATATCTGATAGGACGGCGAGCTTTGTCATTCCGGTGGCCGGTCAGTGAGCAGTGACTCGATGTAGGTGTCCGACACGCGACGGGCCGCCTGGATCGCGCGGCGCTGCCCGAGCCTGCCGGGCAGTCGTAGGAATCCGCTGATCTGGCCGCGCAGACGTGCCCGGGCGGCCTCGCCCCGCCAGGCGCGAAGCGCATCACGGGTGACAGCCCACTGGGCGCGGAGGATGCGCATCCAGTACCTGCGCAGCAGAGCGCCAGGGTAGTTCTTGGCGATAACCCACAGCGTGTTTCGACCGGTGTGATAGCTGGCAATGGGGCCGCCGCCAGTGGCGCTCAACTTGTGATAGACAATGGCCTGTGGTGCATACCAGCAGCGCCAGCCGGCAAGCTGGGCGCGCCAGTTGAGGTCCACGTCCTCGCAGTACATGAAGAACGACTCGTCAAACATGCCTGTGTCATCGAGCATGGCGCGACGGTAGGCTACGGCGCCGCCACATCCGCCAAAGATCCAGCCTGGCTCATCGAATTGGCCCTCGTCTCGCTGCCACACGCCACGGTTGAAGGGGATGCCATCCCTGCCATACCCATCGCCTGCCGAGTGGATATGGTCGCGCCGGTCAAAGAGCAGCATCTTGGCTGCTGCCATGCCGGCTTCCGGATGTTCTAGCAGCGCGTTCACCAGCGCCTCGACAAAGCGGGGGTGCGCTTCGGTATCGTTATTGAGTGAGATGAGGATCTCTCCCCTGGCGGCCTCAAAACCTATATTGTTGCCTCCGGTGAGGCCCAGGTTGCGCTCCAACGCCAGCAAGCGCACCTCGGGGTAGCGCTCGGCTACAAACGCCTGCGAACCGTCCGTAGAGCCGTTGTCGATGAGAATGACCTCGGCGTGACGGTAGGTCTGTGCCCTCAGGGCATCCAGGCAGCCAGGAAGGTGCTGGATGCCGTTCCAGTTGGGAATGATGATCGAGGCCAGGGGGAGAGCAGCACGATCCGACCCTGGGTCGCTGACCATTCGCTCAGGATCCGTCATCGGCAAAATAGTCCTGTAGCGCCTCGTCCCAGGGGCGGAGGGTGATGCCTAGAGCGGCGCCAACACAGTTTGGTATGGGGGCATAGAGAGGGGGCGGCGCATCGCGCTGCCACTGATCGGCCGTAATCGGCTCGACGGGAATAGCGCCCCGTCCGGAGAGCTCCAACAGCCGCTTGGCCCACTCGTAGCGGGAACAGCTTCCGCTATTGGCAAAGTGATAGATGCCAAAATGCCCGGTGCGAACGAGCTGTGAGACTGCTTCTGCCAGATCGGGGGCGTAGGTTGGTGTGGCTACCTCGTCGGTGACAACGCGAAGCTGACCGTGCTTGTCAGCGGCGCGAATGATCTTGGTGATAAAGTTCTCACCCCCCTTGGCATAAAGCCAGGAAGTGCGGACGATGTAGAAACGGTCCAGCAGTGTGCGCACGTAGAACTCGGCAGCGGCCTTGGACTGGGCGTAGACACTCTGCGGTGAGGGGGCATCCCACTCGTAATAGGGTCTTCCCAGCTTGCCATCGAATACGTCGTTGGTAGAGATGTGGACCATGGCGGCGTCACACTGCCCGCACGCGATAGCGATATTCTGTGTGCCCATTGTGTTGACCCGGTATGCCGCCTCGGGCTCTCGCTCGCAACCATCCACATTGGTCATGGCGGCGCCATGAATAACCAGATCGGGTCGGAACCCGACGATGGTGTCACGAATGGGGAGCGGATCCGAGATGTCGTGTTCGGGCAGGTCCAGGCCAAAGAGCTCTGCGCCAGCAAGCGCCGTCTGCAAGGCCGCGCCAAGTTGACCTCGGTGCCCAGTGATAACGATGCGCAAGGCATTCCTCCCGTTGAAAGCATCGGGCACAAGCCTGACTGGCCCCGTGCCTGACTCAGGGTATCCAGGAGAGCTTCTCAGCAAAGGGATCTGGATATGCGTCACCAGTAGCGAGCAGTTTTTCGACCTGGCCCGACCTGATGTCCAGAATGTACACCGCCCATGCGCCCCCTCGGTCAGAGAGGAACGCAATCTGCTTGCCGTCGGGTGACCATGTGGGAGCATAATCTGCAGAAGCGTGATCGGTCAGCCGTTTCTCCTGTCCTGTAGCGATCTCGACTAGATACAACTCCCAGTTCCCGGCGCGCGTGGATGCGAATGCTACTCGGGTGCCATCTGGCGACCAGGCGGCTGCCGAGTCGCTCGTGTGCGAGGTGAGGCGGGCTGCATTGAATCCGCCGGGCTGAATAACCCAGATTCCGCAGTTGTCTCCACGGTCATCGCACCCCTGGTACGCGACCCTGCCTCCATCTCGCGACCAGTCTGGTTTCTGGCCTAGGACCCATTCTTCTCCCTCGCCGCGGACTGCGTAGGGCGAGATGACATACACCCGCCACTTCCGGTCGCCATGCTTGTTTGAAGCAAAGACAAGTTGATCCATTTCAGGGGACCACGTGGGCGAGGCGTCCTCAACGTGGGAGGTCAGCTCATTGAACGAGCTGTCAGAAAGGGTCAGGACGCCAAGGCCCAGGTGTTGTGCGTCCATGTTTCGGAAAGCAAGCATTCTGCCATCAGGGGAGAAGGTTGGCTGGCTGCCATTTGCTCTTAGCAGCTTGGCGTCTCCCTGTGCCAGATCGACGACATAGACATCGTATCGCTGCCGGATGGCATCGTAGCTGGTAAAGGCGATCCGGCCCTTTCCGGGCGCTACAGCCTGTGAGGTCGGCCGAGGCGTGGGCTGAGGAGAATCCGTTGCTCTGGCGATCACGGTGGCAGTGGCTTGCGAAGTAGGTGTTGGCAGCGGCGCCTCGGCAGTGGCCTGACAATGGATCCTGGAGTCATCGCGTTTATCGACTGTCGTTTCCAGGGGCAGGATCTCAACTGCAGAAGCATAGGCATCGCCAGCCGCGCACCAGTCACCTTGTTCACCAAGCTCATCTCCGCGGAAAGTGTACGCATCGCGGAGTCGTGCCTTCACATCTTTGTACTCGGGGGCCAGAGCGTAGAGCCCTTTCAGAGCCTGGATAGTCGCCGACCAGTCTATCTCCCAGTAGTTCAGCGCTGCCGAATAGAGGCTCGCCAGGTTGAGCTGGTCTTGGGCATCCTCATCGCCTGGGTGGATATCCAGAACGGCCTCAAAGTGCTCGATGGCCTCGTCGAGGCGGTTTTCGGCGACGGCGTTCAGCCCAAGCTGATAGTGGGCGTTGCGCAGCATTGTCTCCACGTTCTCTCGTTGGTAGTCCGCATCCAGCCCGCGCAGATCATCCAGGGCCGATACAGCCTGGGGAAGATCTCCGGCTTCATAGACGTCGACCGCCTGGAGATAAAGGAGCCGGGCTGCATCCTGTCGAGTCTCTGATGTCGGTGTGCCCTGGGCCTGAACCATTTCTTCGGCTTCCCGCAGCCGTTCCCTGGCGTCGACCAGGCTGGAATCGTGGCGCAGTGCCAGCTCGAACTCGGCGATGGCCATTTGGTACTGTCCATCTTCCAACTGCGCGAGCCCGCGTTCATAGTGCTCTTGGGCAAATTGCTGGCTCTCCAGAGCCCGATCCCGGAGGCCATCGTAGATGCCCTTGCCCCCCAGCACAAGCACATACAGGACCAGCAAGACGACGGCGAGCCCGGCGATCAGCGTCCAGAGCCAAATGCGTGGCCGGATACCCTGTGCCTCATCGGCCTCCTGAGCCATCCCTTCGATCTCGGGGAGGTGGGCCGGCACGGGGATAGCAGGATCGTCGGGCTTTTTCCTTCTAAACATGTTTCGTCACTCGATGCCCAATTCCACACTGCACTCAGAGAGAAGTGTCCCATCGGGCGCTTCCAGGCGCAAGGCAATCTGGCCTGTCTGGGGCACACTGGTCCCCAGATCAACCGTGTCAAGGAACGGTTGCCCAGGCTCGAGGGATACGCTCTGTCGCCATTGCTCGTGCTCATCTAGGAGGAGCACACTGTCTCCCGACCAGCCACTGGGCACCACAATAGCCACATGGGCTTGACCATCGCCTGCCGACAGGTTGATAGCAGCAGTCGCGTCCGCGCACCGCAGTCCTCCCATGCCGGCGACGGGGTACCAGAACTCAGTCCACTGCAGCCTGCCGCCGGCTGGAATCGTCACGACATCGTCGAAAGTTGGCGCCGGGCCGCTATGAAGCTCCACATAGCTCGAGTCGTCGTCGGTCCAAGTGGACGACGGGATCGAGTCGTGCCAGCCGAAACCAAAGATCTTGGACCCGGGGACCGCATCGGCTGCATAGACGCGGACAATGCCTTCGTCGTGACCTTTGTCATAAGCGGCGACAAAGCCACCGGTTGCCGGAGCTTCAAAGAAGCCCATCCACCGGTTCCAGTTGCCCAGCCGGCTTAGATCTGTTCCGTCAACGATCGGCCAGGGCATGCGCTTCGTACCATCTGGCAGATACTCGTCTCCCCGGCTGTGGACGAGCACGTTGGTCACGGAATCGGGCAGCACAAATCGCAGATCCGCGGAGGGCTTGTTCTGCCCTCCGGGAGCTAGCATCGCATTCGTCCAGTATTTGACCTCAAGAGGAGCGCCGGTGGGATTCTCCAGGCGGGGGCGGATGGTAAAGAATCCCGCCCCCGCTTTCAGCCGTATCGCTATCTCTGCCTGCACGCGATCATCTGAGCTGCTGTCGCGCACGGTCACCGTCACACTTTGCCCGTCGCTGGTGGCTGACAGCTTCCACGGCACATTCCACTCGTAGCCGTGCTCCTCCACCGGCAGACACCACTCAAACCCGCCTGCGGCGAGCCACCATCCCTGCTCTGGCGGCCCCCAGGGGCTGGGCTTGAGTACCGGGTTGCGATAGGTCACCAGGTGTCCAGTTGGTTTGTGTAGGACCTTGTAGAGCCGGCCTCCCAGGTCGGGGAGAAAAACCAGTCTGAGATATTCATTCTCCACGATAAAGGTGCGGTACGTTACGTCGGTCGGCGCCGGGCTCGAAGCTTCGTAGGCTACGTGGTCGAGAACGGTGTACGGCATGTTGAAGGTCTCACTCCACGCCTCGGAAGCAAAGTCGGCATAGGGGTAGGTCGGGATTGTGACTTGCCCTTCCCTCATGGTTACGGCTGGAGGCGGCGGGGGCGTGGCAGTGGGTCTGGCGGTTGCCGGCGCTGGCGCCGTCTCCGGATCACTGGATGGTGGTGGCGTACAGGTTGGCGGCAGTGTCGGAACAGGCAACCTCTGCGAAAACGAATTGTTGTCCTCGCCGCTCTCCTGGATCTGGCTGGTAGCATCCACCAAGACGACATTCTCTCCATCGGGAACATATCCTGCAAACCAGAGGGTGCTAGTCTGACCAGCTTTGAGTCCCTCAACAACCATCTGCTGGATGCCGTTTGCTTCCACCACAAAGGGCTCCGCATCCGCGTTTCCCAGATTCTCTATCCAGACCCTAATGCCAAGGGCAGTGGAGGTATAGTCGCAAGAGCTGCCTGTCTCCAGATCGACCTGCACGTGCTTGATGGCCAGATCGGGCAGGGTTTGGCCTGTGCCTGATTCGCCCGGCACCGCTAGGGTCACGGTGGGGATGGGCGAGGCGGGCAGTGGCACTAGCTCTCCGCTGACGGTTGCCTCGTCATCGGCAGCAAGATTGACGGTTTCCACCAGTGGCTCGAACCCGTCCTGCTCGACGCGGATCGTGTGCTGGCCTGGGCGTAGCGTGAGGGTGGCAGGTGTGCTTCCGCTGCGCAATCCGTTCACATAGACTGAGGAGCCTGAGGGGACGACCTCAACCAGCAGGCGGGCTGTGGCTGCCACAGAGGTTGACGTTGCCGTACTGGGCTGCGTGGCAAGACCGCAGCTACCAAGAAACAGAAGCAGCACTAAAAGCAAAAGGGTGACCAGGAGCCGCGGAATGACTCCCAGCCACGTGCTTGGGCCAGAACGGCCCTGGTCCCCACCGCTGTTCATGGGGACATTATACCATGTCTGGGATGGAGCGCAAGTAGACAGATGCCGTTCAGCTCAGCGGCTGAACGGCGGTAATGGCTGTCGCGCGATACCGCGCTCATCCCGTGTTGGCAGCTTCCGGTGGAACGTAGGGGGTTCCTCGGATATATTCCTCGAGTTGCCCGATGATGAATTCCTTCTGGGCGATGGTGGCCTTGACCACATCTCCAATCGAGATGATGCCGATCAACTGGTTGTCCTCCAGAACGGGGAGATGCCGCACTTTTTTCTCAGTCATGAGCGCCATGCACTGCTCGGCGGTCTCTTCGGGGCCCACGCACATCACCCGCTCGGTCATGATCTCCCGGGCTGGCGTATCCGCTGAAGCCCTGCCCAAGAGGATGATCTTCCTGGCATAGTCGCGTTCCGAAAGGATGCCCATCACTTTGTCGGCCTCCATGACCAGCACGGCGCCGATGTTCTTCTCGGCCATCAGCTTGAGCGCATCATACACGGTTGTGTCTGGTGTTACCGACCAGACCTCAAAGCCTTTGGTTTTTAGCATGTCTCTGACTGTGGCCACTGAACGCCTCCTTCTTGATCTACGATGCGTCGAGTACAACGTGTACCCCGATGCTCGTCCAGACCGGTTCGCAGGCCCAAGTATAGCGTCTCCTCGCGCGCCTGTCAAGCCTGGCTGAGCGAGCATGCCGGGCCATGCTACGGAAGGTAGGTGACAATCAGTTGCGGCGCCTGCCGCGAACCGAGGATGCTACCTCCACTCTGAATAGCGATCCAGTCCTCTTGCCCATCGCCGTCGGTTTCCTGGCTGAATTGCAGGCGAAATTGCTGTCGCGAGAGACCTGTCTCGAGAGATGACTGGACCCAGGTCACTATGGTGGGGTCGGAGAGGATGTACCAGGCATCTGGAGAAGTCTCGATGTCCAACACCGCAGTATCAAGGGCCGGTGTGTTGTAGGCACTGTCCTCAAGGCTGGCCCCATAGTTGACATACTCGAGCACCAGGTTGCCCAGCTTCTCGTAGGGGCTACCCTGAACCTCTTTTTGATAGAAGCGCAACTCGACGCTCTCGATGGTGGCTCCCGTAGGGATACCCGATAGATCAAAGCTGATGAACCCACGCGCCACCAGCTCCCCGACAGGATTTATCAACTCGCCATTGCCAACCAGGATATCCTGCGAGCTGCTGCCCGTGCCGTCGTTGAGCCGGTAGCCATCGAGGGCTCCTTCGCTGGTGAGGGCAACGGTCACTGGCTCGACCTCGGGCTCGACGACCTGAATGAAGGCGGTAGACTGGTTGTTGTCCTCATCAGTTTCGCGGACCTCGTTGTTGATGTCTACGCGTGCATCGGTGGTCAGGCTATCGTACGGCTGAGCCGGGCTCCAGAGCAGGGTGACAGCCTTGGTCTCGCCGGCACCAAGGCCGTAGATACGCCCGTCAAAGTATGCGTCCGCACCGGCTTGCCACTCCCAGTCAAAGGCTCCAGCAGCGCCGATCCCCGCGTTGCGGATGGTGATCAGAACCTGGTTCTCCTGCTCTGCCAGAGATGGACTGGGTTCAAACAGGATCGAGTCGATGGTCAGGTCAGGAAGGCCACCGATAACGGTAATCGTGGTTGATGCCTGCGTTGTGCCGCCGGGCCCCGTGGCGGTCAGCATGTACGTCGTTGTCTCGATCGGACACACGGTCTCCGCGCCAGGCGTACCCACTCCACCCAGGCCTGGCTCGATTCTGGCCTCGGTGGCGTTGCTCACCTTGCCCCACTGTAGCGTCGCACAGTCGCCCGCGTTAATCGAGGCGGGGCTGGCTTGAAAGTACTCGACCTGGGGCGGCGGCACGCTAGTCGGTGTGGGCGTGTCCTCAGGTGTGGGTGAGGGCGTAACGGTGGGGGTTGGCGTGTCGGTTGGCTGGTCTGGCTCCGGAGTGGCCGTGAGCTTGGATCCCGACGCAAGCACGGTCACCTTGACCGAGGCAGGCCTGCTGGTTTTGTCGCTTGCTGTGTAGGCATCTGCCGAGATCACGTGCTCGCCGGGTGTGGTAAAGAGCCATGCTTTGGTTACAGTCAGCGAAGATGCTCCGTCGGGATCAGAAGCTGTCGCCACCAGGGAGCCATCCACTCGCAGTTCCAGAAGGGTAATGTCCTTGGCGCCGCTGGCTGTGGCCTGCAGGATGAGTTCGTTACCCAGGCCGATCTGGGCGCCGGCAGCCGGGGACTGGATGATGACGGTTGGCGTGCCCTTGCCCCCTGTCAGCAGCAGTATGATGAACAGGGCCATGCAGATGATCGTGGCGCCGGCCAGTATTGCGATCAGGAGGCCGACCCAGAACGGGCTCCTGGAAGAACCCCCCGATCCTTCCAGGTCTGCTGGAGGCGGAGCGCCCGCGATTGCGGCAGTCGGCGAGGGAGGGAGCTTTAGATCAAAGACCGTGTTTCCCAGGCGAATCGAGTCGCCGTGGCGCAGCATCCGCGGCGATTCGACGCGGACACCGTTGACATAGATGCCCTGTTCACTCCCCAAGTCCTCAATCAAGTAAGCATTAGTGTCGGCTTGCCAGAAGATGATGGCGTGATGGGGGGAGACGCGCGGATCGGCGAGAACGATGGTGTTGTCTTCCTGGCTACCGAGCTTGACGTCAGTTGTCCCCAGAGGGAACACCTGGCCCGTATGCTGGATGATAAGCTCCGGGCCGGATGTCTCTTCAGTGCTCATACTGACTTCTCTCCTTTCAGATTCGGCACGGGACATGCCACGTTCTGACTGCGGACTACAGGTCCAGCGCACTGACGCCGCGTGGGGAACGACTCTTCAATAACGCCAACCGGCACCCAGCAGTCCGAGTGGACTGCCCGCCTCGACGGTCGCCCCAGGTGGAGCGCCAAGGCAAGACGAATTGTAATTCAGATCTCTCTCTGGGTCAAGTGGCTGCTACTTGAAGCGAGGCCCGGGGCCCGTGGTGCGCGGCTTGGCCGGTCCGTACAGTGGAAGGTCAACGCTCAACGGGCCTGCGATGACGGGCAGAGTGCCATAGCGAGCGGGGCCAATTGTGGGTTTCACCCGCAATTGACCCCGCTGTAGGATCCACGCTGAGGATCGGCAAACAGGCTATGGCGTGTAGGTAATCGTCAGTTGTGGCACGCGGCCCGTGGCATGGTAGTTGTCTCCCGACTCTATGCTCACCGAGTCTTGCAGACCATCACCGTCGGTTTCGGTTGAGAATTGTAATCTCAATTGGGTTCTGGTCCGTCCGGCAGCCAGGTCGCTTTCTACCCAGTCGCCCAGGGTAACCCAGGTGATGGTGTACCACTCGCCTGGTCCAGTGTGCATCGTGAGTGGTGGGCTCGTGTGAAGCTCGGGAGTATCAAAGGCGGCATTGGTCAGCACGGAACCATAGTCTACATGCTTGAGCAAGAGGTTGCCCAACTTGGCGTATGGCGCGCCGATCACGTCCACCTGGTAGAAGCGCAGTTGGATGCCCTGGACCTGGGCAGTTGCTGGGATGCCGGACAGGTCAAAGCTCATGAACCCGCGAGTAACCAGCTCCTGCGATGGGCTGCCGAAGAAGACTCCATTGCCCGCCCGGATGTCGACAGTGTTGTTGCCGCCGCCGTTATTTGCCTGGAAGCCATCGAGGGCCGCCTGGCTGGTCAGCGTGACGGTCACGTCGGCAGGTGGGGGCACGACCTGCACATGCACTTGTAGCTCGTTGTTGGTTTCGTCGCTCTCGTCCACGGCGTTGCCGGTGTCCGCCCGCGCCCTGGTGGGCAGGTTGGCATACCAACTGCTGGGATTCCAGGTGACGGTCACAACCTGGCTCTGGCCCGCGTCCAGACCGGGCAAACTGCCCTCAAAGGGCGTGGCAGATCCTGGCTGCCAGTCCCAGTCAAAGGCGCCGGCCGGGGCATTGCCGATATTCTTGATCGTGATTCTGACCTCATTGTCCTGGTTCTGGACTGCGGGCATGGGCACAAACTCGATCGACTCAACTGTCAGGTCGGGTTGGCCGGGTTGGACCGTAACCGTGACCGAGGCAGTTGCAGTGCCGCCTGGCCCGACGGCTGTCATCAGGTAGGTCGTCGTGGTTGCCGGGCACACACTCTGGCTGCCTGGTGTGGCAACGCCGCCGATACCCTGGTCGATCTGCACTTCTGTGGCGCCTGTAACGGCCCCCCACTCGAGGGTGGTGCACTGGCCGCTGATAATGCTGCCGGGATTAGCCTGGAAGAAGGCAATCTGCGGTGGCTGCTGGGTTGGTGTTGGGGTCGGAGACGCCGTGCCGGTGGGTGTCGCTGTGGTAGTGGGCGTTGCTGTCGTTGTCGGCGTTGGGGTTTCTGTCGGCGCGGTTGCCGTGGCGGTGACAGTTGGTGACGGTGTCTCTGTTGGGCCTGGTGTCCCCTGCACTATCTCCTCGGTGACAAAGATGGTGACCGTAGCGGGGTCGCTGATTCCTCCGCTGGCGGTGTAGGCGACCGCAGACACTGTGTGGGACCCGGTCTGGCTGAACGTCCATGGATGGGTAACGGTGAGTGAGTCGTTTCCCTCAGATTCGGGACTGGCAGACATGCCCACCACCACGTTGTCAACCATGATCTCGAGCAGCGTGATGTCGCGTGCACCGGCCGCAGTGGCCTGAAGGATAGTTTCCTGGTCTACTGGCAACTCTGCTCCCTCGACGGGGGACTGGATGGCGACTGTAGGTTGGCTTGCCTCATCCCCGGAGAGCAGCAAGATGGCGACGATGACCAGCCCGACAATCACAATGCCGGCCAGGAGAATCGCCAGGATGATCAGCCATGGAGAGCGCTTGGCCGGTTCGGGCTCGCTTGCTGCAACGGGATGCGCGGCCAGCGTTGCAGCCGCGCCAGCCGCGCCGACGACACCGGCCGCGCCTGGAGGCAGTTGCACGTCAAAGACCGTATTGCCCAGGCGGATGGTATAGCCATCACCTAGCGGCTGGGGGGCGGCGATCCGTTTCTCGTTGACGAACGTCCCATTGGCACTCCCCATGTCCTGGATGACAAGGCTCCCGGCCTGCCAGGAGATGGTGGCGTGGTGGCGGGATGCCTGGGGATCGGCGAGGACGATGGTGTTGCCTTCTTGACGCCCGATAGTGACTGGCTCCTGGGTTAGCTGGAACACTTGGCCAGTGTGCCGGATGACTAGGGCGGGACCCGATGATGGTTCACTCATTTCTTCCTCCCTCTGGCTGCGATATCATCTCTACGACGCACGCTGTTCGACGGGTTCGGGAGTAGCACGTTGTGGTTTTTCAAGTATACCATCAGTTCTCTGAAAGGGCAATCTGTCCCCGTCCGCGCAAGGCGCGCTGCACGTTGGCGCTGGATGCCCAACCGGACCCTGGTGGATACAGGGCAAGACCTAGGTTGGAACATCATGGTCATTGACGTATTTGTCAAACCAGTCCGCGATCCGGTCCAGGCGGTCGACGCGGTGCTTGGGCTCGCCACTGCGTGATAGCTCGTGGCCATCTCGGGGGTAGCGAACCATTTCCACGTCGCGCTGTAGCCGGCGAAGCGCCACAAACAGGCCCTCGGCGGCGGGGATCGGCGCCCGGAAGTCATTCTCGGAGTGGATCAATAACAGAGGGGTGTGGATATTCTCAACGTAGGCCAGGGGCGAGTGCTTCCACAACAATTGGGGGTTTCCCCAGGGCGTGACCCCAAACTCCCATTCGGTGAGGATGGGGATGTCGCTGGTACTGTAAAAGCTGGTGAGGTCGTATACACCCCTCTGAGCCACAGCGGCTTTGAAGCGTTGATCATGTCCGATGATCCAGGCGGTCATATAGCCCCCGTAGGAGCCACCCGTAACCACGACTCGTTCTGAATCAACATAGCCCTGAGAGATGACCTGCTCGATGCCCGCCTGCAGGTCAGGTAAATCGGCCTCTCCCCAGTGGTTGAGAGTTGCTGCCCGAAAGCCCTGTCCGTAACCATCGGAACCACGGGGGTTGCAGGCAAATACGACGTATCCCCGGGCAGCCAGTACTTGCCATTCGTGCCACATGGTCGGCTNNCCTGCCACTCGTGCCACATGGTCGGCTCGTGACGGCTCCACATCACGTGGGGCCCGCCGTGGATGGAGAGGATCAGGGGGTACTTTTCTGAAGGAGCAAAGTCGGGAGGCTTGACGATCCAGCCATGAATGAGCGTACCGTCGGCGCTCTCGAACCAGAGATCGTCAACCTCTCCGAGGGTCCTTGAGGCAAGCCACTCGGCGTTGACCTCGGTGAGCCTGCGCTCGTGAGATCCATTGAGGGGGGCCAGGTAGAGATCCGAAGGTGCCCGGTCCGTGGAGGCCACGAACCCTACCTGCATGCCGTCAGGTGACAGGCCGTACGTTTGCATCTCGCGGTCGGCAGTCAGTAGAACCTCCGTCCGGCCCCCTCCCACCGGCACGCGGCGTAGATCGACCCGGCCCCGCTCGACTGCCAGAAAGCATAGGCTTTGGCTGTCGGGCATCCACTCCAGGTCCACAGCGTGACAGTCCAGTCCGGCTGTGAGCGTGAGGGACTCCCCGCCCGCGGCAGGGAGCAGTTTGATTTCCAGGTTTGCTGTGCTATAGTTGGCAACTGGCTGGCTGTTGTAGGCAATCCACTGCCCGTCAGGTGAGGGCCGCGGGCCGCGATCCGCTGTTTCAGTGCCGGTGAGCAGTATTGATTCGCCTCCATCCAGCGGCACGCGTACCAGATCGGTGTAGTAGAAAAAGTCATCCTGGCCTGGCTGGCGGCTCACCACAGCCAGCAGGGCGCTGCCATCTGGCATCCACTGGGGATCACTGTAGTTTCGCCCATCGTGGGTCAGGCGATGAGGTTCACCCTTTGCATTGCCTGTCTCTGTGTCAACCTCCTGGATGTACAGTTGCGCTGTCCGATCGTCAAAGTAGCTGGTCTCGGCGCGGTAGGCAAAGCGGCGGATGACACGGGGATCGGTCCTGGCCTTCTCCTCCTTTTGCTTCTCTTCAGCGCGTCGCTCCGTTTCCTCCGGATCGAGCTGCAAGGTTGGATCATGTTCGTCCTCAGCCGCCATCTCTTCCTCACTCACTCGGGAGGTGAAGGCCATGTACGTGCCGTCGGGATGCCATGCCGGTTCGCCGGCTCCAGTTTCCATCCTGGTCAGCGGGCGTGCCTCGCCGCCATCTGTGGGAATAAGATAGACCTGAGGCTTTGCCTTTTCGCCGCCGCGAGTCGATACAAAGGCCATCCAGTTTCCATCCGGCGACCAGCGGGGAGCGCTGTCACGTCTTGTTCCGCTGGTGAACTGGCGGAGAAGCCCGCCGCCGGCAGGCGCGAGCCAGATGGCACTTTTGTACCCGTTGATCTGCAAGTCTGGCTGGGTGCGAACATAGGCCAGCCATTGCCCGTCGGGGCTGAAATTTGGGTCTGACAGGGTCGCGATCTTGTACAGGTCGCCGGATCGTAGATAGTTTTCGGCCATTGGTGCCCCTCCCCGTGAGGTTCTTGATCTGTGGTTTTCCGAGCCCATGGAAATGGCACGGTCCGGTCCTTGCCTCAGTCCAACAAATGGTGCCCAGCCGGCCTTGGCCACAAGCCTGGCCCATGAATAGGCGGGGTCAGCCGCCGGCAGAAACACGCTTCCTTGCACTCAGCCAGAGCGCCTTCGGGATTATACCCCAAACTCTATGGGTGAGCAAGGACCCCGCGCAATGGTGGTCAGGCGGATGACCTGACCTGAAGGGACCGCAGGGTAGTCCCCATGGTCCCCTTTCTCTGTGACCCAGGTCCTATGGACAAGGTTACCGTTTTCTGCTATAATCTCCTCATCCATAACGCGCACACGCGTGTTGCTACCTGCAACAAGGTGGAAAGAAGCTGCTATGGATGGGAATCCCCCCCTGAAGGCGATTTTGTATATTGAGGACGACCCGGCGAACCGGATCTTGGTCAGGCGGGTAATGGAGGCACAGGGCTATCGAGTACTAGAGGCTGAGAATGGACTGCAGGGTCTTGAGATTGCTCAGAGGGAGCAAGTAGGCGCGATCCTGGTCGACATTCACATGCCGGAAATGGATGGATTTGAGGTGATGGCCCACCTGAGAGCAATGCCCCGGACTGCTTTGGTGCCAATTATCGCCCTTACCGCCATGGCTATGAAGGGGGATCGGGAGAGGACGCTGGAAGCCGGATGCTCAGGCTATATTCAGAAGCCCATTGACGTGGATCTGCTGCCGGAGCAGGTGGCTGCGGTCTTGACCTGACTAGGTTGTGCGCTTTGACAGCGCATCACACACGGTTTCGGCAAAGACGGGGGAAGAGCTACGTTATGGGGCCTGAGCTGAAGGATGTCTGCGTTCTGATCGTCGAGGACAATGTGCGCAACTATGCACTGCTTGCGCGGTTGTTGTCCTTTATGGGTGTGAAACAGACCGAGTGGAGGCGTTCGGGCTGGCAGGTACCAGAATTTGCACAGGATGCTATGCCGCAGGTCGATCTGATTCTGCTGGACATCCACCTGCCCGACGAGGATGGATACGAGGTTCTGGGCCGCCTTCGAGAGGATGAGCACTTTCAGGAAACGCGGATCGTAGCAGTCACCGCTGATATCACCAGCGTGAACCTGTCCCGCGCCCAATCTGCTGGTTTCGATGGTTTTCTGGCCAAGCCCATCGATGTAGATCGGTTCCCTGACCAGATCTGCCGCATTCTTGAGGGCGAGTCCGTATGGGATATGGGTTAGAAAGTCGATGGTACAGCAGGCCATAGACTCCCTTGGCGACAGATCGTCTCCTCAAACCACGCCTCGTCCCCTTCCTACGCCTGGTATGCGTGGGGGACTGGGCAAGACGTTGCTCATTTCCTTCCTGCTGTTGGCTATTGTCCCTCTAAGTCTGCTGGCCCTGCTCACCTACCACGAAATTGAGCGCGACACGCGCCAGAAACTGGTGGCTTCGCTGGAAACGGTGGTGGCTCTGAAAGAAGCCCACCTGATCGACTGGGTTTGGGGCTATGAGCGCGAACTCGGTTTGCTGGCCGACTCACTCGACCGCCACGCCGACCCGATGGCAGAGATGGCTGCGGTTCGGGCTTTGGATCCGACGCTGACGGGCTTGGTGTTGGTGGATCGAGACACAGGTCGGGTTCTTGCCAGCACCGATCCTGCCTGGGATGCGCCCCAGGCGGTCGAACCGCTTCTGACGAGTGAGAAGGGGCTTCTCATTGCCTCGACGCCCTCGGGAGGTCAACAGCCGCTCTTGTCCATCAGCTATCCATGGGATGGTCGGCAGCTCATAGCCCTGCCGGGCTGGGATGCATTGCAGCGGATCGTTGCAGCTTCTGATGCTTCCTGGGAGGGCAGTACCACCCGTCTGGTGATGGGCGACGGATGGATCCTCTCCGAGGATGGACTGTCTTTCGTGCCGGCTGACCGGGAGGGAGGGCTGTCTCAGGGGATCTCCGAGATATGGCAGCAGAGAGACGGTTCCGGTGCCTATACTGACTTGGCGGGCGAACCTGTTTTCGGGGCCTACCGCTGGAATCCGGCGCTGCAGGTGGGCATCCTGGCGGAGCAATCGCAGCGCCAAGCCCTGGAGATGGGCAATACCCTCACAGCCCTGGTGGTGGGTGCCACGCTGGTCGTGGCCCTGGTTACTGCCGCGATTGCGGCAGTAGTCACTCGCAGAGTTACACAGCCGATAGTGCAGCTCACCGAGACGGCGGCGTGGATGGCTCGGGGCAAGCTCAACCAACAGGTTATGATCTCTCGAAACGACGAGATTGGGATCCTGGCTCGCGCGTTTAATCGAATGGCAGCAGAGCTGAGGATCCTGTATCAGGACCTCGAAGCCAAGGTCGCCGAGAGAACTATGCAGCTGGAGGCAGCGAACCAGCAGACTAGCTATCACCTGATACAACTGGCCACCAGCGCTGAGGTGGCTCGCGTGGCGACCTCCATACGAGAGCTGGACACGCTACTGAGAACCGTAGTCCAGCTAATCGGCCGAGCCTTCGAGCTGGATCATACGTCCATCTATCTCTTGGACGACAACGGGGAGTGGGCCGAGCTGGCAACTCCGGCTGGGGAGCGCGACTATGACTACCCATCCAGGGCCAGAAGGGTGGCGGTGGGTGGTCAGACCCTGGTCGGTCAGGTGGCTTTGGACGGGCGACGCCGTGTGGTCCGCGCCGGCGAACTTGTCAGTCAGGGTGCAAACTCGAGCGCCATTGCGGCTCTGGATCAATCAGTGATCTGCGAGATGGCGGTCCCACTTCAGGTTCGAGAACGGGTGCTGGGCGTGCTGCTGTTGCGGAGCAGTCGTCTTGAAGACTGTGACGAGAATGAACAGGTGGTTTACCAGTCGCTTGCCGATCAGATCAGCATTGCCATCGAAAACGCGCGTGTCTACGCCATGGAAAGGGAGACGGTAGAGAGGCTGCGAGAGCTTGACCGGCTACAATCTCAGTTCCTGACCAACATGTCTCATGCTCTGCGCACACCGCTGAACTCGATTATTGGTTTCTCGCGAGTTCTCCTGAAGGAACTGGACGGACCCCTCAATGAGACACAGAGTGCGGACCTCACTGTCATATACGAGAGTGGACGGCAACTGCTGGGGTTGATCAACGACATGCTGGAGCTATCGCGCCTCGAATTGGGCGTGGCGCCCTTTTCCCCGGGGGAAGTAGATCTGTACGAGATTATCGAAGGTGTAATGGCCACCACGCGGGCCCTGGCGCGGGGAAAGGCAGTTCAGATATACGAGGATGTTCCCGCGGACCTGCCGATCCTGTACACGGACGGACAACGCGTGCGCCAGGTGATTCTGGCCTTGCTGTCCAATGCGGTCAAGTACACCGATGAAGGCAGCATACACCTTACGGCCGGCATGGATGATGGTGGCGTGATCATAAGCGTGAGGGATACAGGATTGGCCATCCCTGGCGACGAGCTTGAGAGGATCTTTACGGAACCAGGCGCGGCTTCGACGGGCTCCCGAGCCGGTGCCTCGGGCGACGATGATGATGTTCCGAGCTTTGGTCTCGCGATCAGCAAACGGGTTGTGGAAAGGCTGGGTGGACAGATCTGGGTGGAGAGCACCGGAGGAACGGGTTCCGTGTTCACTTTTACGCTGCCTGTCAGACCTACTCAGGCACCGAAATCAAACCGAGGAAACAGTGATGCGCACTTGGATTAGACGGCTCCTGGCAGCACCCGTGTTCGAGGGCGACGACGACAAGACGCGCGTTGCCAGCTTGCTCAACATTCTGTTGCTGGCGACTTTGGCGACTTCGTTGGTGGTAGGCATGGTCGCGCCCCTTCCCTTTGTCCAGCCGATGATAGCCGTAGGCGTTGCCGGGCTGATCTTCCTGCTGGGCCTGGTTTCGTTGGTCCTGATGAGGCTTGGGGTTGTGCGGGGCTCCAGTGTCTTGTTTCTAACCGGTTTGTGGATTATCTTTAGTACCCTAACGCTCTTGTCTGGTGGCGTCAATAGCCCGTTCATCATGGCCTATGTAACGCTAACGACCATCGCCGGTCTGCTGCTTGGCGGCTGGGCTGCCATCGTCGTCGCTGAGCTGAGCGTGTTGGCGAGTTTGGTCCTGTTCTATGCCAGGACGGTAGATGTTCTCCCTGTTCCGGTCCTGAAGATGGGGCCAGGCCCTACCTGGATCACGCTGACGGCTAACCTGGTCGTGACCGTGGCGGTGCTATACCTGGCGACTCGCGCGCTGAACCAGGCATTGCGGCGCGCCAGGCACTCTGCCGCTCAGTTGGATGAGCAGAGAGAGCTCTTGGAGGAGACTGTGGGGAGGCGCACTCGAGACCTCGAGCAGCGGGCGATCCAGTTGGCTACTGCTGCTGATGTGGGGCGCGCGGCGGCGTCGATCCTTGATCTGGAGAGTCTCAGCGACCAGGTGGTGGAGCTCGTTCGCGATCGCTTTGACATGTACTATGCGGGCCTGTTTCTGCTGGACGAAACGGGAACTCGGGCAGTGTTGCAGGCTGGCTCGGGAGAAGCGGGACGGACTATGAAGGAGCAGGGGCACAGCCTGGAGGTAGGTGGCCAATCTATGGTTGGAACGGCTTGTGCCCGTGGCGAGGCCCGGATCGCCCTGGACGTGGGCGAAGAGCCTGTCCGCTTTGATAATCCAGTGCTGCCCGAAACCCGGTCGGAGATGGCTCTGCCCCTCATGATGGGCGACCGCGTGCTGGGTGCCCTTGATACACAATCCACGCAGGCTGCAGCGTTTTCGGAAGATGATGTCAGGGTTCTGCAACTGGTTGCCGACCAGGTTGCCGTGGCTGTGGACAATGCACGCAAGTTCTCAGAGGAAGGTGAGGTGCTTGAGGCGACGAGTCCACTCTTCCGGGTCAGCCGCCGCCTGGCTTCTGCCGTCACCACAGAGCAGATCGTGCAGGCAATCCTCGACTCGGTAGCCGAGACAGAAGCCGATGGTTGTGCGGTGGCCCGCCTGAGCATCTCGCCTGAGGGACAGGTAGAGAGCGCCAGCTTCCTTGGAAACTGGGATCGGAGAGGGGCTCTCCAGTTTCCGGTTGGCGTGACCTTCCCGGCAAGCGCCTGGCCGGTTTCACTGGAGAGAATAGCGAGTTTCTGGACCATCGAGGACCTCACTCAGGCCGGTAATGACTGGGACGACATGCGCCAGTTCCTTTCCCGGTTTGGGGGCCGGGGCTTTGTCAATGTCCCGTTGCGGGCTGCGGGACGGCTGATTGGCTTTGTCAGTATCCACAGGTACGAGGCGGGACCGTTTTCACCCGTGTCTATCCGGCTGTACGAGACGTTGGTGGACCAGGCGGCTGTTGCGTTGGAGGGGGCCCGCCTGCTAGAAGATGCCCAACGTCGCGCTGCTCACGAGCAGACTCTGAGCCGGGTCTCTGCACGCATGCGCGAGACTCTGGACCCAGACACGGTGCTCAGAACCGCGGTGGACGAGATTGCCGGAGCATTGGGGCTCGCGGCCCTTGACCTGCGGTTGGGCTCAGAAGCCGATCTGGGCGGAGATGGTACCGGCAAGCCTGAGTCATGATACTGACTGGACCCGCAACGGGCGTGGAGTCTGACCGCGACCGGCGGGAGGAGTTCGGAAGATGAATGAATCCGACAAACAGACAATTGAGGGAGCGTTGCCTTCTCATCCTGCTCAGGACGGGGCGCTGCGCCAGATGGACCTTCGAACGTGGCAGGAGCAGTTGCTGAGGGGGGTGTTGCTTGCCGCTGCAATTGTGGGCCTGCTTGCGGCAGTGGCGGGAACCTATGATGCCTACGTCTACGAGCAGCATTGGATCATTCCCTTGTACTGGGCGGCGTACAGTCTGGTGGTTGTGCTGTATCTCTGGAAGAGGGCACCCTATGTCCTGCGGGCCGGGGCGATCGTAGCCCTGGTATACGTCCTGGGGTTTACGCAGCTGCTCGAGGACGGTGTTGGGGGAAGCGCCCAGATTTTCTTGCTGACCGTGCCCTTTTTGGCGGGGATCTTTTGGGGACGGAGGGTAAGCCTCTTTGCCCTGCTCTTTGTTGCCACGACCATGGCTGGCTTCGGTTGGGTCTATTCGACAGGGATGTTGGTCATTCCCGAGAATCCTACGACTGCCGAGCCCTCGAGATGGATCGCCGGGACAGTGGTCCTCTTCCTGATGGGAGTTTTGATGGTCGTTTCTCTGGACTATTTGCTCTCTCGTCTCACGACTGCGTTGAGTGAAAGCCGCCGGCTGGTCCGGGCGCTTGAGGAGCAGCGCGGCCAGTTGGAGGAGCAGGTCGCAGAGCGGACGGCAGACCTGGCCAGCCGGAGCGCGCAACTCGAGGCTGCTGCTCAAGTGGCTCGAGAGGCAGCGGGCATCCGCGATGTGGAGCGGCTTCTGGAAGAGACGGTGAACCTCATTTCGGACCGCTTTGGCTTCTATCATACAGGGCTTTTCTTGCTGGATCAGGACGGGGAATATGCTGTGCTGCGTGCCGCTTCATCCGAGGGTGGGCGGCGCATGCTGGCCAGAGGGCACAGGTTGCGGGTGGGCCAGGAAGGAATTGTTGGCTATGTCACCGGCACCAGACTCGCGCGCGTTGCGCTCGATGTCGGAGAGGACTCGGTGTTCTTTGATAACCCGGACCTGTCTAGGACGCGTTCCGAGGCCACGCTGCCACTCCTAGCCGGAGAGGAAGTGCTTGGCGCGCTCGATGTGCAGAGCACCGAGCGGGAGGCGTTCGGCGAAGCCGAGCTGACCGTACTACAAACGCTGGCAGACCAGGTAGCCATTGCCATCAGCAACGCGCGCCTGGTCCGGCGCGTGCAGGAGAGCCTGGAGCTAGAGCGCCGGGCCTATGGTCAGATGAGCATGGAGGCCTGGCGCAACCTGGTCCGTACTGGTCTTGGTCCGGGGCAGCGCTACGACCCGCAGCGGCTTCTGCCAGATGAGCTTCCTTGGACGGAGATGATGCCAACTGAGAGCGAGGGACAGCCTGCCACCGCTGGTGCAGATGGTCCCGGACCGGCGATGGCCATTCCTCTCAAGGTACGCGAGCAGGTCATTGGCGTGCTTGACGCCTACAAGCCATTGGGGGCCGGCGCTTGGACCGACGACGAGGTGTCACTGTTCCAGGCCTTGGTTGATCAACTGGGGGTAGCTCTGGATGGAGCCCGTCTCTATCAGGACGCGCAACGCCGCGCTACCCAGGACCGCATCCTCGGCGAGGTAGCTGGGCGCATGAGGGAGACACTGGACATGGATGAGGTAGTCAAGACTGCTGTGCGCGAGATTGGGGAAGCGCTGGGTATAGCTGAGGTTGAGGTACGGATGGGTATGGTCTCAGATCAGGAGCCTGCCAACCAGGTCCGGTCGAACAAGTGATGATGCTCCTAAGAGTGGCATTCGGAACCCATCGTAGGGGAGTGCTCGCATGAATCTGGTCTCTGCAGATGTCATACAACTGATCGCGTGGCTGCTGACTCTCATCGAGTTCATCCTGGCCCTGTACATCTTTTTGCTGAATACCCAACACACGGCCAACCGCCACGTGAGCGCGTTGCTCATGCTCTTTGCAGTCAATACCTTCGCCTTGGGTCTTGTGATGGGGGTGGATGAGTGGGTAAGGGTTGCTGTACCACTCCTGGTCGCGACGATCCCGGCGATCGAGCCAGCTGTGCTCATTGTCGCAGTGGTCCTGCTCAAACCACAGTGGATGCGAGGGCGTTGGAGATGGACATGGTTGCTGGTCTACGGTTTGGCCTTCCTGCCCGTAGTGCTGACCGTCTCCGATCTGGTATTTGGTACGAACCTGTGGTACGGGGGCATAGCGGCTGCAGAAGTCACTGGTGAATTCGTAGCCATTAGCGGCTACACCAATGGCGTCTTGGCTCCCTTCATCCTGGTGGCCAACCTCTATGTACTGGGAACGCTACCCATTGTTTTCCTGTTGTACGTTGCCTTGTTCGACAGAGGAGCGAACCGGCTTGCTCGCCGGTTGGCCTGGTTGCTACTGGGTGCGCAGCTAGTCACCCTGGTGGCTCAATTCGTCCTTCGCGACCTGATCGGAACCGAGGTAGCCTCACTCATTAGCGGCTTTGTATTCGTTCTCGCATACGCCTAGCCTATGCCGGATTCCAGCAGATGATCTCAGAACGGCGCCTGCAGCGGGGGCGTCTTGAGACTCGTCTGACTCTTTTGATCCTGGCGGTCACTGTTCCTATTCTCGTCTCAATTGTGATCTTTCGGAGTATGAGCACCAGGCAAGCCCTCGAACAACAGGCGAACGAGCGACTAACATCCACGGGCCATGCTGTGGCGGCCAACCTCTCGATCTGGCTGGACCTCAACGTCCAGTCGTTGCAGAGCATGGTGGCGCTGCCCGATGTTTATAGCATGGATGCCGGGCGCCAGAGGCCTGCGCTGGTGACGATGGCCAATGCTCATCCTCATATCTACCTGGTCAGCACCACTGACCTTGATGGTGTCAACGTAGCACGTAGTGACGATCAAGAGCCCAAAGAATATGCTGACCGCACATGGTTCCAAGGAGCCAGCAGTGGTGATCCGTTGACCTATCAGACCCTAATCGGCCGCACCAGTGGCGAGCCAGCCCTCGTCGCATCCATACCCATCACCGATCAATCCGGAAACGTCGTGGGCGTGGGCATGCTTGCCAGTGACCTGACCGATCTCAGCCAGCAAGTCGAGGTCAGCCAGGTGGGGGAATCGGGTTTCACCTACGTCGTGGACTCTTTGAACCAGGTTGTAGCACATCCCGATCCAGCCTACTCGGCCGAGCTGAGGGAACTGAGTTCGTACCCGCCAGTTGCTGCATTGCGGGCCGGCAGACAGGGACTTGTGGATTTTACCGATCAGAACGGTCAGGCGTGGCGAGCCTTTGTGGTCGAGCTGGACAATAATTGGGGTGTGTTCGTCCAGCAGCCCGTGTCCGAGCTTCTCCAAGAGTTCAGGGCGCTCGGGATTGCCACCATAGCAGCCGCCGTTGTGGGTACGTTGATGCTGTTGCTGTTATCCTGGTTGACTATCCGGCAAGCGATGCGCCCTATCGGTACACTGACCGAGACGGCGACGGCTATCGCCGCGGGCGATCTGGATCGCGAGGCGCCGATCGAGAGCGAGGATGAGATTGGCATCTTGGCTCAAGCCTTCAACAGCATGACTGAACAGCTTCGCGGCCTGATCGGTGGCCTGGAGCATCAAGTCGCCGAACGTACCCGTGACCTGGCCCGCCGTTCGGCCTATTTGGAGGCCACGGCCGATGTGGGGCGGGCGGCCAGCTCGATTCTGGAGACTGGCCAGCTCACCGAGCAAGTGGTCGAGCTTATCCGGGAGCGATTCGATCTGTACTATGTGGGCCTGTTCGAAATAGATCCCGCCCGCGAGTGGGCTGTCCTGCGCGCGGGGACGGGCACAGCAGGGAGTGCCATGCTGGCCCGAGGCCACCGGATTCGGGTGGGCGAAGGCATGATCGGCTGGAGCGTCGAACATGGCCAGTCACGTGTGGCCCTGGTGGCCGAGGAAGACGCGGTCCGCCTGGCGACGGCCGAGTTGCCCGAGACCCGATCCGAGGCGGCTTTACCCCTGCGCTCGCGAGGCGTGGTAGTAGGTGCGCTAACAGTACAGCACACTCAGCCGGGGGCCTTTGATCCAGATACCCTGGCCGTGCTGCAGACCATGGCCGATCAGGTGGCCGTGGCCCTCGACAATGCCAGGCTGTACACAGAGAGCCAGGAAGCGCTCGAAGCGACGCGGCGTGCCTTTGGCCAGATGAGCCGCGAAGCGTGGCGCCAGTTGCTCCGGCCTCGCCAGGAGTGGGGCTATCGCTATGCCCATCGAACCGTTTCCCCGGTGGAGGGGGAGCGATCGCCCGCTATGCTCCGCGCCGAGCGCGCGGAACAGACCGTGCAGTGGGAAGGGCAACCTGGAATGTCGCTGGCGATCCCGCTCCGGTTGCGGGATCAGATCGTAGGTGTTCTGGGCTTCCGCAAGGGCGAGGGAGAGAGATGGTCAGACGAGGAGACTGACCTGCTGGAAGCTTTTGCAGCCCGACTGGAGACAGCTTTGGAGGGGGCCCGCTTGTACCAGGACGTGCAGCGTCGTGCTTCAGAGGACCGACTTGTCGGCGAGATTACTGCCCGCCTGCGGGCGACTATGGATGTGGATACGGTGCTGCAGACGGCCGTCCGCGAGATGGGAAGCGCTCTGGGCATTGAGAAGGTCGAGCTCAGGTTGGAGAGCCCCGAGGCGGCAGCTCAGGAGCTGCCTCAAGGCGTCCGAGCCCGCACTGCCCGGGAGGAGGATCGATATGCTGGCGAGGGCTAGACGGGTCTTTGCCCCCCAGACCTACGACGATGAGGAGAAGACACGTGTTGCCTGGCTGCTGGCGGTTGTGCTGCTGGCCCTGTTGGCGGCCTCACTTCTGATCACACTAGCGGCAGCCGTGTACTATGCGGTGGCCGCCGATGCAGAGTCTCAGTTCACGCTGCTCAGCGGAGCCGTGATGACTCTGGTCTTTGCAGGGTTGTTGCTGCTGGCACGCCTTGGTCCGGTACGCCTCGTGAGCGCGGCATTCCTGACAGTGATCTGGGTTCTCATTTCCATCTGGATATTCACCGACTCGGGCATTAGCAGCGATAGCAGCACCTTGGTGTACGCCCTGATTGTTGTACTGGCCGGGCTGCTCTTGGGCGGGCGTGCAGCCGTATTCTTTACAGCGATCAGCTCGCTGGCCGCTGTGGGCGCGTACTATGCTGAGGCCACTGAGCTGCTGATCGTGGTAGACCTCCCCGTTTCGCTGGCTGACGTGCTCTTTGTGATCATCCCCTTGGTGCTGATCGGCGTGCTCCTGCGCTATGCGGTTGGCGGCATGTCCGATGCGCTTGAGCGAGCGCGCAGAAATGAGCAGGCACAGGCCGAGGCCAATCGCGAACTGGAGCTGCTGCGCGCATCACTGGAGGAGAGAGTAGCCAATCGAACTCTCGAGCTCGAAACCCGCACCAGGCAATGGCAGGCCGCCACCGAAGCGAGCCAGGTCGTCACCTCCATTCTAGATCCTGACCAGATGCTCTGGCAGGTGGCCGAACTTGTCCAGGAGCGGTTCGATCTATACCATGTGGGCCTGATGTTGCTGGACTCCACGGGCGACTGGGCAGAGTACCGTGCTGGCTCTGGGGAGTCGGGCCGCGCACTATGGGAGTCAGGCTTCCGTGTCCAAGTTGGGGGTAACTCGACGGTTGGTTGGTGTACAGCCAATGCCCAGGCCCATATCACTCAGGACACTGCCGCGGATTCACTGTATGCCCACCACGATCTTGTGCCTCGGACACGCTCAGAAGCGGCTCTGCCCCTTATCGTAAGGGGGCAGATACTGGGAGCCCTCAGTGCGCAAAGCGATCGCCCTGACGCATTCGAGGGGCCCACCGTTGCCGTCCTGCAGACCATGTCCGATCAACTGGCGGTGGCTTTGGACAATGCCCGCCTGTATGAAGAAAGCCAGCAGGCGCTGGAGGCGACTCGGCGTGCCTACGACCAGTTGAGCCGCCAGGCCTGGACCGAGCTGCTGAGCACGAAGCCCAGGCTCGGGTACACCCTTTCTGGCCATGCTGTTGTACCTGTTGAGGGCGCGTGGCAACCGGAGATGCGCGCGGCAGTGCGTACCGGTGAGCCTGTGGTGCAGGAGGTGAACAAACCGTCTGCGCGTGGTTCGGGCGACGGATCGGGGACTGGTGAGGTAGCTGGGGCTGCGCTGGCCTTGCCCCTCAAGGTGCGTAGCGATGTGATTGGTGTGTTGAGCCTGCGCAAGGACCCCGATGAGGGCGACTGGGCGCCAGCAGAGATAGAACTGGTGCAGCGTCTGGTAGAACAGGTGGGGGCCACGCTCGAGAGTGCTCGGCTGTTTCAGGAAACGCAGCGGCGTGCGGCGCGAGAGCAGGCCATCCGGCGGATCACGGATCGGATGCGTGGCGCCGTCGACGTTGAGACTATCCTGCAGAGAACTGTGGCTGAGTTGGCCCACGCCATGGGGGTGCCTCGAGCGTACGTCCGGCTGGGTACCGAATCTGAACTGCTGGACGCCGGCACCCCTGATTCGGGAGATGCACAGCCCCAGGGCGAGCACCGCAGTGGGATGTGAGGTGAGATAGATGGCAACTGTCACGGAGCCAGCGATGGACAAGGCTCTGCAAGAAGCTAATGCGCGGATTCGGTTGTTGATCGAGAGTGTGCAAGGTGGCTTGACCATTGTCGAGGGCGACCGGATCGTCTACGTTAGCCGCCAGCTCGGTGAGATCCTGGGTTACTCGAGGGAAGAACTTGTGGGCATGAGCGAACTGGACTTTGCTGCTCCCGAAGAGAAGGAGTGGTTGGAGCTGACCTTCCAGGAGGCCCAGTTGAAGGGCTTGCCCCTTGAAGAGCTCGAGTTCTGGGCAATCCGCAAGGATGGCAGCCGGCGGTTTGTCAGGAACCGCTATGCTGCGGGCACTGTGGGTGCTGGTACTCCCTTTCGCTTCATTGTGACGCTGGATCTGACAGAGAGGGAACTGGCACGGCAGGAGCTACTCGAACGCGACGATCTCTTGCAGCAGATCATTGACGCTGGTCAGGCCCTGGCTGCTGCAGACGACCTGGAATCGATGCTGCGCGCCATTGCTGCGCCGGCCATGGGAGACTCTTCCGGCGAGGGGACAGGTGCCCATGTGGCCATTCTCATGTATGTAGATGAGGATGCCGAAGGCAAGCCAGAGTGGGCTAGCGTGGTGGCTTCCATTGGTGAGGCTGACGTGCCCGCAGGCATCCGTTTCTACCTGCCCGGCACGTCTCCAACTGACCTGCTACTCTCCAGCCCGGACCGTCCGTTGCTGATTGCCGATATGCGAGAATCAAGAGCTGGGATGAACGAACACGTCACGCGCATGATGGAGTCCATCGATGCCCGGGCTTTTGCCTCTCTCCCGCTGCGCGCAGGCGGGCGATGGCAGGGGATCGTGGCTATTGCCTGGCCTGAAACACACGAGTTTCGCCGAGAAGACGAGCGCCTCTATAGATTGCTTGCTTCCCAGTTGGCGGGGCGCGTACAGGGACTGCGCCAGCGCGAGGAGGCTGAGCATCGTGCCATCTGGAGCCAGACCGCCGCCGAGGTTTCCCGAGCGGCCGGGACGGTCTTGGAGATGGAGGATCTGCTCCAGCGGGTCGTGAACCTGGTCCAGACTCGGTTTGAACTCTACTACGCGGGACTGTTCCTGGTGGCCCAGGGGGCCAGTGGGGATGGGGAGCCGGGAAACTGGGCCGTCCTGCGGGTCGGCACAGGCGAAGCGGGCCAGCAGATGGTTGAACAGAGGCACAAGCTTGAGATCGGCGGCGAATCGATGATTGGACAGTGCGTGGCAACCAAGCAGCCGCGTATTGCGATGGACGTGGGTGAGGAGGCGGTGCGATTTGCCAATCCGTTCCTGCCGGACACGCGCACCGAGTTGGCGTTGCCCTTGATCAGCCGCGGGCAGGCTTTGGGGGCGCTGACGATCCAAAGTCGGCTTCCGGCAGCGTTCTCGATGGATGACATCGCCGTGCTCCAAACGATGGCAGATCAACTGGCCATCACCATCGACAATGCCAATCTTATCGAGCTGGCGCATGCCCGCGTTGAGCGGGAGCAGCGCGTTCGCGCCATCGCCGACCAGATACACCGCGGCCCGAATGCAGAGATCATCCTGCAGTCGGCGCTGGCAGAACTGAACCAAATGCTGGGAGTCTCCAAGTCGGTCATTCGCCTAGGAACCCAGGCGAGGCTGAGGGGTGAACTGGATGAGCCAGCAGCAGATGAATAAGGCAGCGGTACGCGAGCTGGGGCAAGTACGCTGATCTACGGATTGCCGGGTAACCTGGCACGAGTGAAGGTCCAGAGGTTGCGGTATGAACGAGACTTTGCACGAGTACAAAGACGCGGTAGAAGCACAGGCCAACGACTTGTTGAGGGTTGTGAGCTCTGTGGCTTCGGGCGATCTCAACGTTGAGGTGCCCATCCCTACAGAGGGAGAAGGGATTCAAGTCCTTACCGAACTCGCCTCCGGCGTTGGCAGCATGGTGGGCAAGCTGAGAGCGATGATGGCCGAGGAAGAGCGCGCCCGCGCCGAGGTGGAGCGGGGCAGACTACAACTGGCCGCGACCTTGAAGGAACTGCTCGCTGTCCAGCGACGCTACCTGGAAGAGCAATGGGATCGCTACACCGCGACCGCGCCGAATAAGCGGGGCTACTATCGCCATGGCGATGAGGATGGCCCCACGTCTGATGCCTGGTTGCCGGCCATGACCACGGCTGTGCTCAAAGACGACACGGTGATCGAGAGCGGCCCGAGCGAGACGCTTGCTTTCCCTATCCAGTTACGCGGCGAAACGATCGGCGTGGTGGGCCTTAGTCGTGATGAGGCCAAAGCTTGGAGTGACGACGAGATCGCAGCAGCCAAGACGATCATGGATGAGGTTGCCGAGGCCCTGGACAAACAGCGCTTGCTGGATGAAACGCAGCGCCGGGCATGGCAGTTGGAGACATCTAACGAGATCGGGCATACTATCTCCTCGACGCTAGATATGGAAACGCTGCTGCGACAGATTGTGGACACCATTAAGGTTCGTTTTGCCTACTACTATGTGGCCATTATGTTGGTCGAGGGGGACCAGATCGTCTTCCAGGATGGGACTACCATTGGCGACTCGGACATCCGGTTGGAACCGCGCGGAAGAGCCATGGACCTCGATGCTCCCTCCGGCCTGATCATTGAGGCTGTCCAGACTGGACAGCCGGTGCTGGCCAATGATGTCCGCGACGATCCTCGCTACTTTCCGGTGCCCGAGATGCCAAACACTCGCGCCGAATTGGACGTCCCGATTATGGTCGCGGGAAGAGTCATTGGCGTGCTAGACGTGCAGAGCAACCTGCCCTTTGCGTTCACTGAGGATGATGTGACCTTGCTCCAATCGCTGGCGAACCAGGCAGGAGTTGCCATCGAGAACGCACGGCTGTTCCACGAGGCACAGAGCTATGCTGAGGAACAGATGATCCTACGCCAGATCAGCCAGGCAATTGGAGAGTCACTAGAGATGCAGGACCTGCTAGAGACGACGCTGGACGTGGTGCTCACGGCCATTGGATTTGAGGCTGGGTTGGTCAGCCTCAGCCGTGAGGACAGCGACGATCTCTACCTTGCAGCTCAGCGAGGACTTCCAGAGCCACTTGCGCGCAAGCTGCAGCTTGATGGCCTGAAGGGCACACTGTGCGACTATGTGTTCCAAACAGGCGAGACGATTGCCATAGCCGACGTCCGAGAGGGTGCTCCTGTGGATGTGACCGGCGTGATTCGAGCAGGCTTGCTGACCTATGCGGGAACTCCCTTGGTACACAGAGATCGACAGGTGGGTACGTTCTGCTTTTTTGATCCGGATGTGCACAAGCTGGCCGAGCGGGACCTTGTCATGCTAGAAGCCATTGGCCGCCAGATCGGTGTAGGTGTGGCCAACGCCCGGCTGTATCAGCAGACTGAGGCGGCGCTGGCTGAGGTGCAGGCTGCTCACCAGAGCTACTTGCGCCGTGGCTGGCAGGAGCACCTACGTCAGCGCAAGGTGCTGGGGCGCAGCGGCTTTGTCTACCAAAGCTCCGGATCTGGATCGGAGGATTCAGTCGTCGCCGCACCGGACTTTTGGAAACCGGAGATGGAGCAGGCTGTCGCAGGGGGTAGTCCCGCCTTCGCGCAGGACAGTGATAGGGAGCAGGAACGCGCAGGAGTGGCGGTGCCCATTACACTGCGAGGTCAGACCCTGGGCGTCATTGGCATTGAAACCGAGACAGGTGACCGGCAGTGGACAGAAGATGAGATCGCGCTGCTCGCAACCGTAAGCGAGCAGCTAGGCCAGGCGTTGGAGAGTGCCCGCTTGTTTGCCGATACCGAACGCACTGCGGAGCGAGAGCGTCTCATCGGCGATATCACCGCCAAGATCCGTGCCTCGACCGACGTGCAGGACATTCTCGAGACCACTGCAGAAGAACTGGGGCGAGCGCTGGGTACGTCGCGAGCACTGGTCCGGCTCGCGCCAGTACACCCCGGCCCTGGCAGCCAGGATCAGGCCGCGTTACAGGATGGGCCATCGGCAGATAGCCAGCAACCGGCCGATGAGGAACCGGGCCATGGGGAAGGCTAATGTCTGAAACCGGAATGGAACCAAAGTTGGAAGGACAGCGAGTACGGTCAGAACCGGCACGCGCCACACGGGCGCCCCGGCGACGGGGCTTGGCTTCGCGGCTGGCCTGGGCATTTGGGTCTGTCGCCGTCATCCTGTTGTTGGTCTTGGGTGTGGTGCTCACCCTCGTCAGCTATACCGCGCAACTGGAGCAGATCAACATCCGCCNNCGGTGCAGCGGTCTTGACCTCAGAATACCTGACCCGAGCGCAGAATTCCCTGTCCATCCATGGCAGTACTGCCTCTGGCAGTGCGCTCATGCTACGGCCCTTTGAAACGCAGCAAGCAGAGCTGGACTCTATCCTGTCAAGATCAGGCACCATGTTCCAGACTGTCACTTTGTTGGATGATGGGGGCAATGAACTGGCCAAGGTGTCCAAGTATGGGGATTTCGGTGTTGAGGATCTGGGGAACCAGGCAGACTCGCCGGCATTTGCTGCTGCTCTGGAGGGTCAGGTGTACGTCGATACGCAAACCCGCCAGGTATCAGGCGCCGATTTTCCGGCGATCTTGATGGCAGCGCCCATTGCCCCCCGTCCGGGGAGCGACCGTCCCGGCGTGCTGATGGCGGACGTGAGTATCGAGGGTATGCGGGAGGCAGTGGCGCAGGTGGAGGTCGGGGAGACGGGCTACGCATACCTTGTGGATCGCGACACGGGCGAGCTGCTTGCCCACTCGGAGCCCGGCGGCACCGCGGCCCTCAGCGATCAGCCGCTGGAACAAGTCTCTAGCGTGAGCCGAGTGATGGCCGGCGAGCAAGTGCTCGAATATCCGTACTCGGGTCTGGAAGACCAGTTGGTGCTCGGTGCTGCCAGCCCGCTACTTGGCACCAACTGGACCTTGATCGTCGAGTTGCCCACGGAAGAAGCCCTGGCCGATGTGCGCCAGATGCTGTACTTGCTCGTTGCGCTACTGGTGATGGGCGCGCTCGTGGCAGGAGGCCTGGGCCTTCTCCTCCCCCGGCGAATCGTCAGGCCGTTGCTCACGGTGCAGGAGGGAGCCCAGCAGATCGGCGCGGGGCATCTCGATCACGTGATCCAGGTCGAAACCGGGGACGAAATCGAGGACCTAGCCGAATCATTTAACGAAATGGCGGCTAGCCTGGAAAGCTCTCAGGCCGAACTCGAGCAGTGGACCCGAGAGCTGGAGGGAAGAGTAGAGGAACGCACCGGCGAGCTGGCCGAGGTCTCGGCGCGAATGCGCCGACGGGCCGCGCGCCTTGAGGCCAGTGCAGAGGTCGCGCGAGCTATCGCGTCGGTGCGCGACCTGGACCTACTGCTTCCCCAGGTGGCGAGTCTGATCAGTGAGCGCTTTGGGTGGTATCACGTTGGCATCTTTATGGTGGATGAGGCCCGAAGGTACGCCGTGCTCCAGGCAGCCAACAGCGCTGGTGGACAGAGAATGCTGGCACGCGGACACAGCCTCCGGATCGGCGAGACAGGCATCGTTGGCTATGTTACGCACAGCGGAGAACCCCGAATCGCTCTGGACGTTGGTGAAGACGCAGTCTATTTCGACAACCCGGATCTCCCGGAAACGCGCTCCGAGATGGCCCTGCCGCTGGAGGTGGAGGGTGAGATCATCGGCGCGCTGGACGTGCAGAGTACCGAAGCAGAAGCATATGACGACGAAGACGTGGCCATGCTGCGCATCTTGGCCGGCCAGGTTGCCATCGCCATCGAGAACTCCCGGCTCTTTGAGCAATCCCAGAAGGCATTGGATGAGGTCCAGTCGCTTCACCGGCAGTACATTGAGCAGGAGTGGGCTAGGGTTGCAGCCGGCCAACAGCAGCTTGCGTACGAGTACCGGCGCAGCGGCTCGACGACCCAGTGGGAGCCCTGGCCGAGTGAGTTGGACGAGGCTCTCATCAGGGGTGAACCAGTCGTGCACTATGAGTCACCCAAGCCAGCGCCCGAGCGCGAGCCCGATGGCGAGGGAGTGCCCGGTTCGGATGGCAATGGCAGCCAACATGAGGCAGCCCTGGCAGCTCCTATCAAGTACCGGGATCAGGTGATCGGCCTGTTGGACCTGCAGGAGACTGATGAGCCTCGCCAATGGACGGATGATGAGGTCGCCCTGGTGCGAGCCATCAGCGACCAGGTGGGGCTGGCCCTGGAGAACGCGCGTCTCTTTGCCGATACACAGCGGCGTGCTGAGCAGATGGCAACTGTCAACCGCATTGGCCTCTCGATTACCTCTGACCTGGACATGAAAGGCGTGCTTGGCGCCCTGTACGAGCAGATCAATCGCATGCTGGAGATCGATTCGTTCTACGTCGCGCTCTACGATGCAGACACCGGCATGATAGAGTTTCCCCTACTCATTGGCCTGGAAGGTCCCGTGGAGTCGCCTCCACGTCCCATTGACCAGGTGCCTGGTATCACAGGCTATGTCATCGAGTC
>JABAHP010004777.1_pt2 | contig 36939 bp, 46 predicted proteins | sample 7062081 | NCBI WGS metagenome assembly JABAHP01 (sample SAMN14534357, study PRJNA622989) | marine sediment metagenome | biome: marine biome [ENVO:00000428]; feature: marine pelagic biome [ENVO:01000023]; material: deep marine sediment [ENVO:00002113] | place: India: Gulf of Kutch | collected...
CAGGGGTAGACTGGGCGCCTGCCGGTACGTATGTAGCACCCGCAGTCTGCACAATGCTAGCGGCGTCGGGGCCGCTGGTGATTTCCGGGCCAAAGCCGAGCAACTCAACAACTGATCCGTTCAGATAGACGCCGGGTTTCTGGGCGTTCCCGTTGCCTTTCACCGTGAAATACACGCGGACATAATACCCGCGTTTGATTTCCGAGGGGTCCACAATGGGGCGGCTGGCGCCCTGCGCTGTGGCTTTAAAGGGGAAACCGCTGGTAAACCGGAATACATAATGGCCGGGGAAACCTTCTTTACCCGCGTGCTGAGGCAGATCACCGTCAATAACCTTCCAAGCAAAGTCTGTATTTTGGGTCTCACCGTTGGGGAAAGACCGCACAGCTTCGGCCTGAATAGCCTGCCATGCAGGCGCAAAGTCGGGGGCATTCTTGGCGACTGCCACACCCATGAAGTACTGTACTTTTGGATTTCCCCTCATGTCTGTCATGGGGCGCCCTTGCATGTCCTTGTCCTGGGGAGTAAATACGTCCCCCTGCACCAGGCGCCCTGCGATGTTGTGATAGATTTGATCTGTCATGAGTTTACAATTCTCCTAACCGCGTCCATATCGACGCGCTTTAATGTGTGGCCGGTTGGTTTTCTGGCGGCCATGTAGGTTATCATTTCTTTGGTGATAAGTTTCCGGCTTACAGCTTGTGCAGGTGTTATGGGTTTCTGCTCTGCTCTCAGGTCTACGCCCATCTCATCCCCGGCGGCTATGGGGTCGGCCACAGACCAAGACTCTCTGCCCCAGGTCTGCCGCATCTCATATCCAGGGAGGATCTGACCGCCTTTAACAGCGGTAATACCGTGAGCTTCCAGGGCGGTTCTGCGGTGTTTAAGACGTTCCATGGCGCTGTCTATCTCACTGAGCTGTACCGCCGTCTCAATGGGCTCCATCGGGCCGTCCGTGCTGTGGCCTGAAACTTCCAGGCATTCGCCCGCTGCGGCCCGGTTGACTTCACATTCCAGAATATACCGGCAGTACCGGCACCACGAACCGCTTGTCAAGGGGGCGTCAGGCAGTGAAGCCCGCCCGAGGGTATTCTGCATCTGGTTCCGGTAATTGCGGAGCAGTTCGCCCGGGAACGACCACGTATAAACCGGACCGCCGCGACGGCCAAAGGCCCGGGGCTGGATGACATGCAGGAATACAGTGGCCGGGGCCCATCCGGGGTACTGTTGTTGCATCTCTTCCCAGGTCATAATGGCATAGCTGATAAGCTGCCAGTTCATTTCCGGATATACCCAGCCATAACCATACTTGAGGTCGGAGATATGCAATTCCGTCGCATTGACGGCCCAGTGGTCACGTGTGCCGGGCACGACTACCCCCACCCCGGCCAGATTTATCACACCGGAGGTCTCCACTCCGCCCATGGCTTCCGGGCCGCCAACTGTGTTGCAGTGATCTACGTACGCCGTCGCCGCGTCGACCATCTCATGTGTGACCATCATTGGGGGTATGACCTCACCGTTGCCGTCCTTGGCATTATTCCACTCTTTACCAAGGGCAACGGACGGTGACTGACTGTGCTGTATGCACTGGGCGCTGATATCGTGGACTATCGTATGCTCTGAGGCGTCAAAGGCCGGTAGGATACGCGGCTTACCGTCTTCCTTGAGCCATGAACCCGTACAGTTCATTACGCGCCCGAGTGCGCTGGATCTGAATCTCATTATTGCACCGGAACCGGGGCTGTCAGACCAAGCTGTGCAGCCACGAAAGGAATTGCTGCCGGTACGTTCTGAAGTGCTGCCACATCGGCCACGCGCTCACCGTTCGGGCCCAGGTACGCCTGGCAGGCCGCGACGACGGTTTCCGGGGGCATCTGGCGCCCGGTGATTTCCCGCATGAGCGCTCCCCAGGTGGTATAGGTTCCGTACTGCGCTGGTGCCGATACAGCGGGTCCAGGGCTGACGGGCGGCGTGGCAGGTGCAGGTGGAGGCTCAGGTGCCGGTGCTGATGCAGGTGGAGCTGTTGCTGTGGGGGTGGCGGGGTCCGGGTATTGCTGGCGGAGCTGCGCTTTGACCTGTTCAACTGTGGCTTTATCGACGCCCCGTGCGAGTTTCCACGCTCCTTCCACACCGTTGGGCGTTTTCTTGGCATACTTGGTTTTTCCTCCGCTATGGATCCTGCTGTCCCAGGGAAACCCCTCTACGTCCAATTCAACGCCGGAAGGCGAGGGCGGAGTAGAGGCCACGGTAGGGTTTACAGGCGGTGAGGGGGGCAAAGTCGGCTCCGGTTCGGGTGAGGGCTCCGGTTCGGGCCGCCCGTCAGTCTTGACTGCACACCCTGTACATTCTGTATCAGGCCCCTTTGTCAGTGTCGGGTCGTCTGATACCGTACCGACCGGCTCATCCTGATCCTGATACACCAGACCGATTTTATGCAGACAGTCCGACACGATGAATAAAATTTCTACCAGTTTTTTGCTCATGTTTTCTCCCTATATTATGGTTAAAATTACGCTACAGGGCAAACAATAAACGTAGCAGGAAGGAAAGTCCAATAGTTTATACCAATAGGTTGTATAGATATTATCTATTGGACAATTGGTACGGACGGTGCTGTAGTATAGAAAATTAACAGAGCGTTAAGGAGATTTTTAAAATGGCAAAGTACAGAAAAAAACCGGTTATTATAGAAGCTCACCAGTGGTTCAAAAACGGGGATCACCCAGAAGATGATTGCCGGATAGTTGATATGAGAGATGTGGGCCAGGATCCATTTCTGTCTGAGGGGAAAATCGTCAGGTACTACCGGCATCCGGTCGTTTCTGGGGAAACGATCTGTGGACACTGTGGGCAAACAATGCATGTGCATGGTTGGATAGACACCATTGAGGGCGGGCATATCGTTTGCCCTGGTGACTGGATAATCACCGAAGTTGCTGGTGAAAGGTACCCATGCAAGCCGGATATCTTTAAGCGATCATACGATACAGCTTAATACAGGATAATCTTTATTATACAAGAGGTTCTGAATTATGCAGCAAATAGCCGTTATGTTCGAGTATATGGCCGCCGGTATCATAGGTACCATCGGTACTTGTGTGAAATATACCGGTATTAAATTAACACACCTGGCGGACTATCTGGACCGTGAGGTACAATGGTATGATAAGTGGAGGTGATTGGATGGCATACGCAATCATAGCGGACCGGGACCGGTATAATGGGCCTAAGCACGGACAAAACGTCCAAAAAAGACTAAATAAGCGGGCTGATAAATTCCGTAAGAATCTGAAGAAAGACAGTGTGCGATTTACGGAAATATTTGTACCGGCGGGCACGACCGATCTGCCCGCGTCACTCGCCCGAAAAGTCCCTGCTGAACGGATGGGAAGTTATTACAGCGAACAAGCACTAAACGTATTTATGTGGCCCGATCTGGTGCTCGAATAATGCAACTCCGCAACTACCAAATAGACATATCAAACCGTATTGACCTGGCGTGGCAGGCGGGGGCGCAAAATGTACTAGCGGTTCTCTCCACAGGTGCCGGAAAGACGGTCTGCTTCAGCCATAAGATATCCCAGTTTAGTGGCGTGCGGTTTGCCATAGCGCACCGGCAGGAACTTATCTCCCAGATATCCATGGCCCTGGCTAAGTACGGCATACCCCATAATATCGTGGCATCTCAAAGTCTTATCAAGTGGATAATCACACTGCACACCCGGGCGCTCGGTCGGCACTTCTACGGCCCTGACAGCCCGGTACTGGTATGCGGTGTTCGCTCCCTGCTCCGACGTGCTGACAGGTTGGCGCCCATGATCCGGCAGGCGAGGTTGTGGGTTATAGATGAGGCGAAACACCTCACCAGTGAAAATGAGTGGGGAAAAGCAGTATCCATGTTCCCTGATACCTGTCTCGGTCTCGGAGTGGACGCCACACCGGAGCGGGCCGACGGTAAGGGCCTGGGTCGACATGCCTCGGGCGTTATCGACGAGATGGTAGTCGGTGTGTCTATGCGGGGGCTGATACAGTGCGGGTATCTCACCGACTACCGGATATTCGCTCCTCCCAGTGACATGGATCTGTCCCGCGTGGCCGTGGGCCGCACTGGGGACTACAGCCTCCCGCAACTGACAGCAGCGGCCCGTAAGTCTCGCATAGTCGGTGACGTTGTGGACCACTATACCCGCATTGCGGGGGGTAAACTGGGCGTTACGTTCGTTACGGATGTACAGACCGCCTCAGACCTGGCAGCGGCTTACGTGGCTGCCGGTGTTCCTGCCAGGGCGGTGAGCGCCAAGACCCCAGACCGTGAGCGCCATGAATCCACAGAGATGCTGGCCCGTGGAGACTTAAAGCAGCTCGTAAATGTGGATATCTTTGGGGAGGGCTACGACTTGCCAGCCATTGAAACTATAAGTATGGCGCGGCCTACCGAGAGTTTCTCACTATTCGCCCAGCAGTTCGGACGGTCCCTACGACCGATGGAAGGCAAGGACCATGCAATTATCATAGACCATGTGGGCAATGTGCAGCGGCACGGACTGCCGGACCGGCCTCGTGCCTGGACACTGGACGACCGGGAGCGCCGGTATGGGGTGAAAGACCTGGATCTACTGCCGGTCCGTACGTGCCGCCAGTGTTTGGCCGTGTATGAGAGTTTCGACCGGGACTGCCCGTACTGCGGGTGGGTATACAAGCCGGATGCTCGCGGCACCATTGAACAAGTGGAGGGCGTGTTGGCTGAGATGGACCCGGCAGTACTGGCGCAGATGAGGGGCGAGGTCGAACGGATCGATGCGCCCGAGTCAGTGGTCGGTGATCGGCTCCGGCACGCAGGCGCCCCGGCTCAAGCTGTGGCCGGTGCTATGGCCCGCCATCGGGAGCGCCGTGAGGCTCAACAGGAATTGAGGGGGGCTATGTCCGTATGGGCCGGATACCAGCGGGCCGCCGGTCAGTCCGATGCGGTCATTCAGCGACGGTTCTGGCACACATACGGAACGGATATACTTGGAGCCCAGACGCTGGGTCGCCGTGAGGCCGATGGCCTGCGGGAACGGCTGGTACGGGCGGTAGAGTAGGTTTAATCATATATAAAGCAGCCCCTTTTGCTGCAGTGGTAAGGAAGTATAAATGACTGATAAAATAGCAATATCTAAATTTGAATATGCGATCAGGGGATATATCGGAAGATCAGAAACTAAGGGGTACCGGCCACGGACCGGCAAAGAAGAATTCGATCTGAGGTCACGTAATATTCAAAAGCAACTGTCAAAATTTCGGATTAAAAATAAGGCCAGATAATGGACTCTTACAGGGCGTCAATCATCGTCAATTTTATTGAGGAAGCCGGAGAAGATCCCGAAGTTGTCGTATCCAAAATTAAAGAAGAATCAGGAATGGAGTAAAACCATGTACATACGACCCGAAAAAATAAAATGCGCCCAGTGTGGGAGTATCAATATCGACCTGAATTATGCAGCCGAAATTGACTATGAAACCGGGCGCGTGGTCCTGCTTTTTGAGTGTGACGATTGCTACGGAAAAACCGAAGTTAAAGCGATTGCTTTTGACATCGAACACGATGATTAAAAAATCAACACAATAGAATATGTTGTTGCCTGGAAACGCTTGATAGACGGGGCTTTACAGAGACTACTATATTAAATGTGCCGACACGGAAGGAGTGTGTGCTGCCGATAAGGTTGATCGCCTACGGTTCGAGTGTGATTTATTCACCGGCCCATCGGAAATACCTATACAACCCATAGATATTATCTATTGGACATGCGGTATCAATCAGTATAGCGTACGTGCAGGAGGAAAATGATATGGCTAAACACAAACTACTAAGCGAGCGCAAGAGGAAAATCATACGCGACCTTATCCCAGCGGCTATGCGTGAAGCCGATGAGCACGCCCGCGTCCATGGGAAAGACACGTGGGCAGCGGCTTACCATGAAGCCATGGATCGCATGGCACGGGAGGAGGGGGTGAGGGTATGATATACATAGCCGGAGAGCGACTCAATGTATCCTGAAATAACCCAATGGGCTGCCCGGCATAATATCCCGCCTAAAGCTATCCGAGAGCTGACCGACGCCCTGGCCGTCACGCCTTCCACCTCTCCTGCCACTGGTATGTCCGAAACTGCTGTGCAGCAGCGGATACGCCTCGCGGCCTGCCGCCAGGGGGCACGTCTGTTCCGCAATAACAACGGGGCGTGCAAGGATGAGAACGGGCGAATGGTACGGTACGGCCTTGGCAATGACAGTGCCCAGGTAAATGCGCGGCTTAAGTCCAGCGACCTCATAGGCATAACCCCTGTGACAGTCACACCGGGGATGATAGGCGCGACCCATGGGATTTTTACCAGTATCGAGGTGAAGCGGCCCGGCTGGACATGGCGCGGCACGGACCGGGAGGAAGCACAGGCCCGGTGGTTAACTTTAATCATAAGTCTCGGCGGTATCGGTCGGTTTATGTCCGGCGCTGAGGAATGGGGGTAATATGAGTATAATAGACGGCTTAGGTATCGCGGACATACCGTTTATAATATCTAAGCAGCAGGGCCTTTATAATGAACAGTTGTTCCAGGAAGTGTAACACCCATATCATGCATGGGGGTATAATGGCTGAATATGTATGCAATGGCTGTAACGTATCAAAGAAACCGTGTCAATTAAACACCAATGAAAACCCGCCGGACCATCTTCCGGTATATTGCCCGCTATGTGCGGACTTCCTGCCGTCATGGGAGCGTGTTGATATGCCTTCGCTGGAAGAGCGTGAACGCCGGGCTATAAGGATACCGATATGAAACATTTATGGCATTTCTTGCTGTGGCTTATCATCGGTCTGGCTCTTTGCATATCCGACTTTAAATACCCGGAGTCCGCACCGGATCCACGGCGGTACGACGGTCTGTACGTATTGTACCCGGACATTGCGGTAGATCTGTCTCGGGTGCCGGAGCGCGACCGAGGGTACACGGGGTACGGTGAGCGAGCGGAAGAATAATTCATACACTAACGGAGACCACAAATGAGAATCATCGGATTGAGCGGTAAGATAGGTACAGGCAAGACGACACTGGCGCAGCATCTTCTGGGCAAGCTGCCGGTCGGGTGGAAACGGCGGGGCTTCGGTGATCTGCTGAAGGAAGAGACGGCGTTGCTGTTCGGCTTCCCTCTGGAATGGGCTTATGAGCATAAAGATTGGATCTGGAAGTTACCAGAGGGGTCTACCCGATTTGTCGTCCCTGAACCGCACGACCCCTACGGCATGACTGTGCGGGAAATCCTGCAATGGTACGGGACGGACGTACGGCGGGCGCAAGACCCGGACTATTGGGTTAATGCCATGCAGGAGTGGCTGGATATTGAGGCACGGACCGGCACACCAGGTGTGATTATAGACGACTGCCGCTTCCCCAATGAAATTGAGGTGGCCGACTACCGGGTACGGATTGATCCTTACACCATGTGGCGCTGTCAGCCTTGCATTGCGGCCCATGAATCGGAGACGGCCCTCGACTCATACGGCGGATGGCACCTGGCCGTAAAGCCCGCTTATGGCGAATTGTCGGAGATGGCCGAACTTGTGGTCGGTCAGATGGGGGTAAAACAGTGTGGATAATACCAGAAAATCACCCGCTGTACTCAGCCTTTGTACAGGATATGGTGGCATCGAAAAAGGACTTGAAAGAGCTATTGGAAAAATCAACGTCTTGGCTCATGTGGAGATCGAAGCCTACGCGGTGGCAAACCTGGTTACTAAGATGGAAACGGGTGCCATGGTTCCGGCGCCTGTGTGGACGGATCTTAAAACCTTCCGGGCGGGAATCTTTCGAGGCTACGTTGATATTCTCACTGGCGGGTATCCATGTCAGCCGTTCAGTACTGCAGGAAAGCGACGAGGCGATAAGGACCCGAGGCATCTCTGGCCGCATATCGTCAGAATTATCCAAGACTGCCGACCCCGATGGGTATTTCTCGAAAATGTTGAAGGACACCTTACAAAAGGGGTCGTACAAGTCCTCTCCGATTTGGAAAAAATGGCGTACCGGCCTGTCGCAGGCGTATTTAGTGCGGAGGAATGCGGCGCGCCACACCAGAGAAAACGAGTTTTTATCTTGGCGTACTCCCGCGACTCAAGATCCTGGGGTGAAAGTGGATCGGTTGAATGTCCGGCCTGGGCAGAGGTTTTACGACAAGGAGTCGGGCCGGAACACTCAGTATGGCCTCACCCAGCAGGTGCAGATTCAGAACTGGGGAACGCCGAGAGTGACAACAAACGGGGGCCATCCATCACCGCAATGCACCGGGAAGGGATCCAGGTTGGAAGATCAGGCAGCCATGTGGCAGACACCGGAGGCTCAGAACCAAACCGGCTATCAGAACCAGCGGGACGGCGGGGAAATAGAGCGGCTTGGCAGCCAGGTGTTGAACTGGACTACAACACAGGCTATGGACTGGAAAGGCGCGGCAAATTGGGAGGGCAGGACCAGGGACGGAGCACCCCGAAAAGAGTCGGATATGACCCTGCCGGATGCCGTTGTTTTTTACAAAGGTGGCCAGCCCGACCAGGAGAGTTCCAATATCCATGGGAAGAACCACGAGTCGTGGCAGACAACCAGCGTAGGATCAGCGAACGGGGGCCAGGGACTGGGACTGGCAGGGGGAAGCGGGAACCGGAACAAGCTGAAAAAACTTTGTCCAGAGGGCAAGGACATGATGGACCCGGGAAAGTTAAACCCAAACTGGGTAGAGCAGTTAATGGGCCTTCAAACAGGGTGGACAGACTTAGGCTCCTGGGGAATGGAGTCGTCCCCGCCACGGCAGAAAAAGCATGGCGAATATTATACGGAGAGATAATAAATGCACCAACATAGCCAATGGATAACCTGGACCGTTGTACCTGACCCAGCCACCGGTAAGAACAATAAGCTGCCTACCGACCCGCGCACCGGGAATACGTGTGATGCTCATGACCGCAGCTTGTGGGTAAGTTATGACGAGGCGGTAGCGACGGGACGGCCGGTGGCGTTTGTATTCACTGATGAGGACCCGTATTTTTTCCTTGATATTGACGACTGCCTGGTAGACGGCCAATGGTCCGCCACAGCGGTGTGTCTATGTCAGCAGTTCCCAGGCTGCGCTGTGGAAGTTAGCCAGTCCGGTGAGGGCCTGCATATCTTCGGCACCATCCCGCCTGACTGCCGGGACTTGGCGCACGGGTGCGACAGTAAGCCGCTGGGCTCGCAGTTTTACACCGGGCGGCGGTTTGTTGCTTTCACCGGTACTGGCCTGACTGGCTCGGCTGACCATGTGCCGGGCTCAGAGGCGTACCGGTCACTGCTGTCGCAGTATTTCCCGCCGACTGCCGACTCTGTGGCGCCGTCTGAGTGGACGGACGGGCCGGGCCCTGACTGGCGCGGCCCTGAGTCAGACGAGGAACTGATAGAACGCATGTTACGGTCCCGGTCCACGCGGTCCATTATGGGCCTGGCTGTCACAATTAAGCAGCTATGGGAAGCAGATCCGGAAGCACTGGCCGCTGCCTACCCAGATGTACGTGGGGAACAGGGCCGGGCATGGGACTGGTCACAGGCTGACGGTGCGCTATGCCAGCACCTGGCTTTCTGGACCGGCCGGGACTGTGAGCGCATGGACCGTCTGTGGGGTATGTCGGCCCTGGGCCAGCGGGATAAGTACCGCGACCGGCCTGAGTACCGGCACCGTACCATACTGCGGGCAGTGAGCCTGTGCGCTAAGGTATACCAGGCCCGTGACGCGGCACCGGAGCCCGCTGAGGACCCTTTATCTGATACCGGAGGCATCCGTACGGGCTTCCAGTTCCTGGCCCCGCAGGACCAGCAGGAGCTGTTCAAAGGGTGTGTTTATGTCCGTGATATCCATCGGATCTTTACCCCTGATGGTGAGCTGCTTAAGCCGGAGCAATTTCGGGCTGTGTATGGCGGGTATGTCTTCGCTCTGAACACTGTGGACAGTAAGACCACACGGAACGCATGGGAAGTCTTCACCGAGTCCCAGGCCTTGCGGTTTCCGTCGGTCCATAGCACCTGTTTTAGACCTGAGCATGGCCCCGGTGAGATGGTCGAGTACGAGGGGCGGCAGTACGTCAATACTTATATACCTGTTGAGACTGAGGTGCGGGAGGGCGACCCGGGGCCGTTTCTGGATCTGGTCCGGCGTCTGCTGCCACACCCTGTGGACCAGGATATTATCCTGGCTTATATGGCTGCCCTGGTTCAATACCCGGGTATCAAGTTTCAATGGGCGCCGCTGATCCAAGGGGCGCCGGGTAATGGTAAGTCTTTCCTTGGATCGTGTCTGACACATTGCGTCGGTGAGCGGTATACGCATCTGCCGGACAGTAAGGACTTGGGAAATATATTTAACGGCTGGTTGTTTGGAAACCTGTTTATCCTGGTGGAGGAGGCTTATACCAAGGAAAAGATTGATACTATTGAAACCCTTAAATGGATGATCACAAATCTCAGAGTCCCCTGCCAGCGCAAGGGTGCGGACCAGATCACCGGAGACAATCGCGCTAATTTCCTANNAAGATGCCGTAATTAAAACCAAGGATGACCGGCGTTTCGCTGTATTTTACACGGCGCAGCAGTCGGCGCAGGATATCAGGGACGCCGGTATGGGCGGCTCTTACTTCCCCCAGCTTTATAACTGGGGGCGGTCGGGCGGCTATGCCATAGTCAATAATTATCTGAGGTCGTACAAGATACCCGACGAGCTTAACCCTGCGGGCAACTGCCACAGAGCGCCCGAGACCAGCAGCACCAGCGAGGCCATAGTGCAGAGCAGGGGTGCTGTTGAGCAGCGCATCCTTGAGGCTGTGGCCGAGTGCAGGCCCGGTTTCTGTGACGGGTGGATAAGTACCATAGCGCTGGGGCGGTTCCTCGACACGCTGCGGGTACGGATAAGCCCCAATAAACGCGGTGAGATGCTGGCGGACCTGGGGTATTATCCACACCAGCACCTGTCCAAGGGCCGTGTCAATAATACGCTGGTATTCGAGGGCGGTAAGCCGGTATTGTATTTACGTGAGGGCCATGTGGCTATGAACGAGACCCGGGGTGCTGAGATAGCCCGCATGTACTGCCGGGCTCAGGGCTACGACGTTGGGGAGCCTGCTGCTGGTGCGGTGGGTGTTGGATTATAATATAAAGTGGTTTTCTAACCGTATATCTCCTTATTGAGAGGACTATGAGTATGAAAGACGAATGGAACATTATTACACCGCATCATCATTGCTTTTGGAGAGATATTGAATCATGGCCGGTTTTATGTGCGCATGAGGAAAACTCAACTTATTGCGCTGAAGACTATTGCCCTATCAAACGGCCTCTCAATAAAGTTGTTGAAGATGGGCAGGCTAAAGAGTGGAAATGTCCAGAATGTGGTGCCACATATGTATGGAAGAAACCCGTTAAATGTGAATGTGGTGGTTGTAAAACGCCTGCCACTTAACACAAGTCATTCTTCGCATAGGAGGTTTTTATGAACAAAATTATTAGAAAATGCAGCAACTGTAACCATGAGGGCGATCAGTCCGACGGTAATTTTGGTTATTTGGGCGATGGAATTTGGCAGTGTCCATGTTGCTGCTCAAAGTATACAGAAATCAAAGAGGTTGTGGAAAGCGAAGAATAAAATAATGAACACGGTTGCGAGGTGTGTAGTCCTCGTAGGCGGCGGGTGGAACCTCTGTACATGGCGCCCTAAAATACCACCTACATGCCCCGCACCGGTGATCATAACATTACGGGATGCAAACGCCGACAGTTAGCCCACGCTCAAACGAATAGACGGTGGTATGAGAAGACCACGCCGGAAACGTAACCGGTTATTTAATATAAAACACCCCCTGCACTCGGTACTCATGGTGCGGGGGGTGTTCTGTTATGACTGTAAGCGCTCAATCAATCCGATGAGGCGCAGGATTATCGTGGGGTCGATCTGGTCTATCTGGAGGTGGACATGGGGTTTCATGCCCCGGCCCGGGTAGCGCATGGTGATATCCTGCACTATGCCGACAGGCTCCCCGCGCTTAACCGTTTTACCGATAAGCCGCTGGTGCGGCATTACATAAAATACCCAGCCTTTCATCTGCTGAGATTCCCAGTGGAAACCGGAATACTGGCGGTCTCCATATGGATCAGCGGCCCGTGTGATTTCCATGGGCCAGGGCGCAAGCCACGGGTCGCCAGGCCGGGCCAGTAAATCCACACCTTTGTGCCTATATGCTTCTCCGGTGCTGCGGGTTCTGAGCGCTCCGTACTCGCCGTCTCCTGCCTGATCGTTTCTTACTTTAAGCATGTTTAAGTCTCCTTACTTGTGTGTCGTCGCGGGGGGCTATGGGCTCCCCAGTATGTATGTTAATACTGATAATGCACGTGCCGGTGGGTGAGGTCATTATGGTCTTCATGTACGTATCGCCCGCGTACTCGAACTGCTCGGCAGGTGATATGTGCGCATACTCAGTGGTTGGGGTGAGATACCTGGCATATGCTTTAATGGCCCGCATAATCTCAGTCTGTATGCTGCCTCCGGTACGCTTGGCATTAGCTCGCAAGGTTGCGTACGTGTCTTCCGGTATATTTCTGATTTTATAGTTGGGCATAATCACACCTTTGGGATACTACCGGACTTAATCCGGTGACACTGATTTATAAATTCCGCCTGCTTCTTTGTGGGTTTCAGGAACGGGGCGGCCGCATTGAAAGCGTGCGCCAGAAACTGCCGCGCTAATCTCTCGTCCACTTGCATGCTCAGCGATCCACACCACAACGGAAGGCATGAGAAGTCAAGGTCCGCGCTCCGGAGGTCCGCGTACTGGAGATTCGCGTACTTGAGGTTCGCGTACTGGAGGTTCGCGCTCTGGAGGTCCGCGTACTGGAGGTTCGCGCTCTGGAGGTCTGATCTCCGGAGGTCCGCGTACTGGAGGTTCGCGTACTGGAGGTCCGCGCTCCGGAGGTTCGCGTACTTGAGGTCCGCGTACTGGAGGTCCGCGTACTGGAGGTCCGCGTACTGGAGGTCCGCGCTCCGGAGGTTCGCGCTCTGGAGGTCCGCGTACTGGAGGTTCGCGTACTGGAGGTTCGCGCTCTGGAGGTCCGCGCTCTGGAGGTCCGCGCTCTGGAGGGAGTCTCCGTAGTGAGTGTAAAGTACTTCTTCGGTGATACGGTGTTTAATCTCGATCATTTATACAGTCTCCTTCCGTTTAAAGATGCAACCGACGGTCAGGCCGTCAGCGGGTGCCCAGTCCTGCCCACGGGCGGAACAGCGTTCAGCCACACGTTTAAGATGGGGGGAGTGTATGGGCCTCCGGGCCTCCTCAAGCGCGTCTGCCAGTGTGAGTTTACGGCCCGGTCGGTACTGTAGATTGATTGTTGACGGCTGTTTGTTTAAAGGGTACGCATTGAATCTATTCATGGTATCATACTCCCATAATATAAGTGATAGTATTCCCACAGCGATAAGCCAAGATGGCCGTTATTAGTACTCGCATGGCTCTCAGTGTGACGGTTCTGAACTGTACGGTACGGTGAGCAGCAGGGCCGGGCGCTTGCCCCTCTTAGGTTCGCGTCTGATAGCATAATAGTCTCCTTTATTAATATTAGCCCCGCCGTAGCGGGGAGGTTTTGGTTTATCTAAGACCGTTATCGTTCCAGCACTCCTCTAATATCGACAGTACTTTGAGGAGTGTATCGCGCTTACATCCCATAGAGACTCTGACGCCGTCCACCCCTTTCCAAGTATATCCTACCGGAAAAATTACAGTAGAACACCCGCCCACTTGCTCATGTGCTAAACAGCATGGGTGTGACTCAATTTCAGACTCCAAATTTTTAATCCTCTGCATATTTTCTTGTACAGTCATCATCCCGCTACCTCCTTTTTAATGGTTATGACTCCTTATATTATGCCGTCACGATGATGTCAAGAACTTTTTTAAATTTTTTCTACCGTAAACAAGCAGGCGATAATTTACCGAAGCCGCTACGGTAAAGTAACAATTTTGTAACTAATGGTCGATTTTCTGTGTTTCACGGAGCGGGTGTAAATGCGTGAAACCCACACTGGTATTGGGTTAGAGTGTCAAATGTTCGGGTTTAATAGAACAACTGGCTCAGAGTGTTGTGGGTATGTAATGATTCCAGTGGGTTACGGGATAGCGGGCAGTAAATACCCCGTCACTTTTCCGTTATGGGTAGTGGGTAGTGGGTACGTGAAACACCCATGAATAGGACGTTCCACAGATAGCGGGAAGCAAATACCCGCATACCCACTACTTTTTTCCATTCCCCCAGATACCCGTGCAATTTAACGGGCGCTTCCCGCTACGTATCTTACTGTAGCGGTATACTCACACGTGCACACGTAGTATATGTAACGGGTAGTGGGTATATTATATATAACATACTGTATTTACTATATATACTTAATACCCTTAACTATACCCTTAACAATTTAAGAGAAAGAGAAGAGGAGTAAGAAATGCCTAATAATTCCGGTAAGTTAGGACGTAGCGGGAAGGGGGCGGAAATTTTACCCACCACTTTGAAGCGGCTATGATAACCCTGTGATTATGCAGTAATTCCGGTATGTTAGCAACTTTATGTTGCGGGTATGAAACTTTTATGTTGACATGCCGAAGCGGCTTGATACACTTGTTGCAACTATAACGCGCGTTTATAGGGGGCGAACATGAAGAAAGGCAGCGGACTTATCAGGAAACACAAGAGAGGCAAAGGCTGTAAGAATCGTAAGGGCGGTGTGAAACGGCGCGGAGCCAAGAAAGCGGGTTACTGATGCCTGGCGGACGGCCTGACCACTACGATCCGTCGCTATGCGATATCTTTGTGGAACTGTCTGCCCGTGGTTGCAGCCAAGTAGAAATTTGCGCCCGTGTCGGAATGAGTTACGACCAGCACCTACGGTACCAGAAGAAATACCCGGAGTATCGTGAGTCCGTAAAAAGGGGCGTCTTCCTTTGCCAGGCATGGTGGGAGACTGAGGGCCGTAAGAACATGGGCAATCGGGATTTTAATTATACCGGCTGGTACATGAACATGAAGAACCGTTTCCGTAACTCAGATATCCCGTGGACAGACTCCAAAGAGATTAAGCATTCCGGCGGTGTGTCGGTATCCAAAGAATCCGATGAAGAGCTGGACAATCGAATACGATCACTAACAGGACAGATCGATGCAGATTCCCAAGACTCGTAAAGAAAAGATCGAGCTTATCAACTTGCTCGAAGAGAAGCAGAGGCGCCAGGCGGCGAACCGTTGCTTTAGGTTTTACGAGGGTTTCTATGGCTGGCAGCGAGAGTTCTGTGCCAGTACCGCTGGCCATCTTGAAGCGTGCCTATGTGCCGCGAATCAGATCGGCAAGACCCGTGTAGGTACGACCATCGACGCATTCCACCTGACCGGTGAATACCCCGACGATTATCCCGGCTACCGATTCAAGCATGCCCCCATGTGCTGGGGGCTCGGCTTTTCCATGGAGAAGACCAGGGACTTGCTACAGAAAGCCCTTTTTGGTACGTTTACGCCCGGTTCAGGGTTTACCGGGGGTCTGATACCCAAAGAAAAGATTTTAAGCCATGAGAGTGCTCAGGGCACCGCTAATGCAATGCGGACGGTCCGGGTAAAACATAAACTCGGAACGTCGGTCATACAGTTCTGGTCCTACAGCCAGGGCCAGCACGCTATTATGGGCGACGTTGTGGACTGGGTACACGTGGATGAGGAACCAAAGGACCCGACCATCCGGCCGCAGCTCCTTACCCGCCTGCTCAACGGTGACAGAGGGCGAGGCGGCCGAGCCATATACACATTTACGCCGGAGAACGGACGGACCGAGCTTGTCATACAGTTTTCCGACACACCGACGCCGGACCAGTACTACATGCAAGTAGGATGGGACCGAGCTCCCCACATGACACCGGAGAAGAAAGGCAAGGTCCTGTCCCTGTACCCTGAGTACCAGCGCAAGATGAGGTCCGAGGGCGAACCGATGCTCGGCCATGGCCGTATCTACGATATCGGGGATGAGTACGTATTGTGCGATCCGTTCCAGATACCAGACTTTTGGCCTGTCATAGGCGGCATGGATTTCGGGTGGGACCACCCGCAGGCCGTCGTCAAGCTGGCTTACGACCCGGACAATGACATTGTGTACGCCACTAATTCTTGGAAGCAAAGCAAGGTCAGCGCCAATGACGCATGGGGCGCCACGCAATCGTGGATACGCGGTGTGCCAGTAGCGTGGCCCGCTGATGGTCTACAACACGAGAAAGGCAAGGACAAACCTGTGCAGCTCAAGGAGCACTATGTCAAGGCAGGCTTTCGGATGCTGCCGGAGCACGCCACATGGCCCGAGGGGGGCAACAGCGTGGAGAATGGCCTGTACAAGATTCTCGACCGGCAGCGCAAGGGTAAATTTAAGATATTTCGTGGTCAGCAAGACCTGATGGACGAGCATAGGCAGTACCACCGGGACGAGAAAGGCAGAATTGTCAAAGTCAAGGACGATATACTGGATGCGGGCCGGTACGCATACATGATGCGGCGATACGGTATTCCTAACGGCCAGGTCGGGCGGTCGCAGCGTGCGGCCATAATGCCCCCGCCGCTGGCGGTGAGGGGCGCAGGAGCGAGACGATGAAAGAAGAGTTGACACTTGAAGAGCTGAAGACCCTGCACGACAAGGCGTACAACTACAGCCAGGTCACACGGGAGCGCGGGTCGGACGATTTGGTATTTTATCATGTAACCCAGTGGGACGACGGCTTACTGGCCGAGTCGCAGCTTCAGTATCGCGGTGAGTTCAACCAGCTCAAGAAAGCAGGCCGTCAGATCCTGTCCGACCTGGCAGAAAATCCCATTCAGGTTGATTTCCAGCCCGCAGATGAGAACCGGGACGACGCGGCGGAAGTAGCCGACGGCCTGTACAGGTCCGACGACGCTCACAATACCAGTATCGAGGCGTACAAGCAGGGCAAGCAGGAGTCCGTCGTGTGTGGATTTGGAGCATGGAAACTCTACACCAAGTATGTCACCCTCCGGTCCGGAGACCGGCGGCAGATCATCCGGCGCCGCCCCATGTATGAGTCAGTCAATACGGTATTTTGGGACCCTAACGCACGGATGCTCGACAAGTCCGACGCCGATTATGTATCGTGCCTTCGCGCCTTTAGCTCTGACGGGTACAAAAAACTCGTTAAGGATCTGACCGGAGAGGAGCTTCACGGTAATTACATGGGCAGCTTCCGGGCGCCGGAACAGTCTTACGTCTTTCCATGGCTTGGAGGCCAGGGTGAGAAAATTTACGTAACAGAGTTTTACCACCGGGTCAAAGCCGAGGAGATGATTTATACCATGGCCGATCCATTCGGCCAGACCCTGGAGCTGCGGGAGTTTGAGATTGAGGAAGTCATGGACGATCTGGTCCGGGCTGGCTTCCGGGTAGAGGCGTCCCGCAAGGTCGAGCGGTACACGGTGTATAAATACATTGCTTCCGGTGCAGACATTCTGGACGTGTCCAGGGTAGCCGGGGAGCATATCCCCGTTGTGCCAGTCTACGGAGAGCACGCCATTGTCGAGGGTGAGGAACACTACGAGGGCGTTACCAGGACCGCCAAGGACCCGCAGCGCCTGCGTAATTTCATCATGTCCTATATTGCCGATATTGTGAGCCGGTCGCCGCGGGCCAAGCCCATATTCCACCCGGAACAGATCGCGGGCTTTGAGAATATGTACATAGAGAACGGACCGGACAATAACTATCCGTTTCTGTATATGAACCGTAAGAGCCCAGACGGCACCGACATGGCGCCCGGCCCGGTCGGAGTTATGCCAGATCAACCCATGCCCACAGCTCTGCCGCCCCTGCTGGACTACGCCAGCGAGGCTATCAGGGACGTTGCCGACCCGGGCTTACCCCAGGACATTGCTGACCCGGACGTATCAGGTAAGGCTGTCCTCGCTCTCCAGGCCCGCATTGACAAACAGTCCAGCATCTACCAGGAGAACTATAAGCACGCCAAGCGGCGGGATGCTGAGATATGGGCCTCAATGGCGGCCGAGATTTACGATACCCCGCGCCAGGTATGGATCACCCTGCCGGACGGCACCCGCAAGTCCGTACAGATGATGCAGGCGGTCATTGACGAGCAGACTGGGGATACCGTCTACCTGAACGACGTACGCGGTGTGGAATTTGAGGTGGTCTCCCGTATCGGACCGGACTATGGAACCCAGCGGCAGCAGACTATCCAAGAGCTTAAAGAGATCATGCAGGCCATGGACCCAGCCGACCCCATGCGCAAGGTTATCATGCTTGAAATCCTGACACTCATTGAGGGCGTGGGAACGGACGATATCCGTAAGGCGGCTCGCAAACAACTCATCTTGCAGGGCATTAAAGAGCCCGAGACACCGGAAGAAGAGCAGCTCCTCTCGGCCGCTCAGAATCAGCCGGAACAGCCCACAGCGGAGATGGTGCTGGCTCTGGCCGAGGATAAGAAGGGGCAGGCAGCCCTGATGAAGGAACAGCGCGAGACTGCCAGCCTTAAAACCGACACCATGAACGAGATAGCCAAGCGGGAGATTGACGCATTTAAGGCCAAGACCGACCGTATGAACGTACTGGTGGACGCCGAGGAAACCGGCGCCAATATCCGTAACAAGGACGCGGATACCACCATGAAAATACAGCAAATAACAGACGGAGAATTGCTTAAAATGGCAAGGGAGGTAGCGGCTTAATGGACGCATGGCTCATAGCATTTATTCAGGACAATGTTTTCACAATCGGTGCCGTTCTGGCGGTCCTTAAGGTCGTTGCCAAGGCGACGCCCTGGGCTGTGGACGACCAGATTGTACAGGTACTGACCGGGTTAATCCCCGGGGGAGCGGATAAGAAATGATCCGGACCCGGAATCTTGAATATGTACAGTTTCAGGGTGTAGGCGCCCTGTCCTCCATAATTCAGGGCTGGACCCGCGACAAGGACAGCCACAGTGCCGTGTTGGACCGTGAGCGCGGGGGGCGCGACCAGCTTATCGAGCAATGGCCGCATGAAGGCGGCATTAAGTCATGGATGGACTACAACGAGTTCGGCCCGTACGGCGGCCACACCATCGGGACACCGTGGGCCATTTGGTCCTTGGAAGTTCCGGCCGAGGCGTACGACTTTATCATGGGCCGGTACAGAGAATCAGCGGAGATTAAACGCCCTTACGACTGGGTCGGTATCCGGGACTTTGGTTTCCGTGGCGGCGGCGACCCGGACAAGACTTTTTGCTCCGAGGAAATGTGTACGGCCATGCGTGACTGGATGCTCAACCAGGGCCACACGGAATGGGAAAACATAAAACCTGTGGCAGTGCACCCTGGGTACTGGCGTAACTTGCTCATAGCCATGGGCGCCCGCAAGACACAGGAGGGATTGATATAGTGCCCAAAGCAGCCCACAAAGCACTTGAGAAAGCGGCCCGCAAGAAAGGTCTGACGGGTGAACGGAAAGACCGGTACATATACGGTACCTTGGCACGGTTGGGCCGCAAGAATAAGAAAAAGAAACGTCTGAAATATGACGGATAACCCATAAACCCCACGGTGCGGGGTAAGCACCGGCAGCCGACGGCGGGCAATCAGCCGGAACCAGAGCGGGGCTGGATTAACCCTGACTTCCGAACGGTAAGGAGAAAAACCGATGGTAGAAACCGAGGTAACAACACCTGATGCAGCGGCACAGGAGACATGGATGGAAACTGATACGCAAAACCAGCAGGACGGCCCGAAAACAATTCCGGCAGTTGCTCACCTGCGTATCAAAGAGAAGCTCACAACCCGTGTGGCAGACCGGGACGAGGAGATCAGTAAGCTACGGCAGGAAATAGAGGCATTAAAGTCTCGTCCGGCCCCTGCTGTACCGCAGACCCCCGAACCTGCCGCCCCGTCGCTCAATCGGCCTCGCAGATCGGATTTTGAGGACGAGGAGGCATACTACGAGGCAGTGGACCGTTACCAGGATAAAGCCCTGGAAGACCGGTTTAGCCGTATTGAAGCCCAGCGGACCCAGAACCGTACCATGCAGAGCCAGCAGAAAACCATTGAATCGGCTGTTGATTCTCATTACCAGCGGGTCGGTAAGTTGCTTGAGGATTCCGGTGTATCAGAGGACGTTTATCTGACTTCCCACCAGAACCTTGAGAACGTCATATCCATGGCGACCGGTGGGGACGGTAAGCAGATTCTCAATCAATTCATTTCCTCCCTTGGGGAGGGGTCTGAAAAATCCATCGTGTATGTAGGCCGTAATTCCGGCGCTCTTAACGAGTTCCGGTCCCTCCTGGCGGACGACCCGTCAGGGCTTAAGGCGGCGGCTTTCCTCGGTATGCAGACAAGCAGATTAAACAAACCAGGAAAGGCAACGTCCACAGCGCCTTCACCCGCCCCGGAATTACCGGGCGGTGATCAGACGGCCGGTTCCATTGACAGCTATGTCAAACGGTATCGGACCGCCAGCAAGAAAGGCGACATTAACGCGGCACTGAACGCAAAGCTGGACGCCAAGGCGGCCGGTGTGGATACGTCTGATTGGTAAACAATACCATTTGGAGGTAAAGGAAAATGGCAGCACTAACTACTGGTAAAACTGTAGAAATTTTGTTTGAAAAGGCTTTCGAGACCTATGAACACCAGATGCAGCTCATTGAGCTGACTGATTTTATTGAGCCCGACCCCGTACGGCTCCAGAACTCCGGGGACGTGATATGGGAGACCGTGCAGCAGCACGCGCCCATCATCTCTGGCTGGGATCTGACCGGCCAGGAGCAGGAGATCATCGAAGAAACGTACCCCCGTATTCTGGGCACTCCGAACAATGATCTGCCCCAGCTCCGCGCCGACAAGATGCGTGACCGCCGGTTTTGGGAGAGACGCGGAGAGGAGTCTGGTAAACGCCAGGCTACCGAGCTTAACAAGGATATTGCCAGCGCGATTACCACACAGGGCTCCTTGTTCTATCGTTCCAATGATACCAGCGGGTACGACTTCATTTCTGAGGCGCAGGCCATTATGAACGAGCGGCAGGCGTACAACAGCCAGCGCCATTTTGTTCTCAATGACCGTGACAACAAGCTCTTTGGTGAAAACCTGGCAGCCCGNNCTGCCCGAGCAGACCTGGAGAACCGGTCAGATCGGCCAGAATATTGCTGAATTCGACGTTCATGTCGGTTCTTATCTGCCTAATCTGGCAGGCGGCGCTGATCCAGCCACAACTGTGACCGGCGACCAGTCCTTCAAACCCGAGGGCGGCTCTGTTGACACCGACGCCGGTACAGCCACAAACGTGGATTACAGGGTTGCCACCATCCCGGTCGCAGCTTCCGCCAATTACAACGTAGGTGACAAGGTTACTTTCAGCAACACCGGCACCCCCGTTGAGTCCGTGGGTCTGGCTGACAAGAACAGCACCGATCAGGCCATGACTTTTACCATTGTGGCAAAGCCCAGCGCCACCAGTGTTAAGGTTTACCCTAAGCCCATCGCGGCGGATGACAGCTCCCTGACCACCACGGAGAAGGCGTACGCCAACATTGATACGCAGATCCTGAACGGAGCGACCATGGACCGTCTGAATACCGACGCCTCCAACAAGGTCAACCTGTTCTTTGACAAATCTGCGGTTGAGGTAATGGGGGGCACCATCCCGGCCGAACTGTTCCCCGAGTACGCTGGAAAGAAATTGATCCAGCGCACCCTGAGCAACGGTCTGGAAATGTACATGATTTATGACGGGGATATCGTCACAATGAACTTTACATTCCGGATCTTTACATGGTACAGTATCACCATCGCCAACCCCAGTAACTGCGGTGTGGCAGTAACCTACTAACGCCCGTGCAGGCGTGGCCCCGGAGTCGCCCCACCAGCGGCCCGGGGCTTAACCATAAAGGAGTGGAGCCATGAGCAGGATTATGAGAGTAGGGAACGGCAGCCCCTTCCGGCAGAACGATACCGAAGGAAATCAGGATCTGTCCACTACTGTGGAGGCGGATACCCTCGCCATCCCCGTTACCCATATGTACGTAAAGAAGACCACCGGGGCCGATGCTGAAGCACTGACCCTGGCAGACGGCGTGCCCTCACAGCGCCTTTTTATCAACCTTGTGACTGACGGCGGGGGGGACGGTACGCTCACACCGGTCACATCTACCGGGTGGGCGACCATCGTTTTTGCTGATGTCGGGGACCAGGCGGTACTGTTCTATGTGGACGACACCATCGGCTGGGTCATCGAAAGCCTGACCGGAAAAGCCGGGCCCCCGGCCCATACGTAATATGTAAACAATTATCCCGGGCGGTTCGGTATGGGCCGCCCTGAACAAGGGAGAGAGACATGAAAAAAGATTTTTTCCATACCGGTCTGCAGGTAGGCCGCAGTCAAATTCAATCACTCGTGAACGGCTTTGGCCCCGGGGACATCTGGTACGTTGATTACCGGAACGGCAATGATCTTAACGGCGGCCAGTCGTGGGACGATGCCTTCAAGACGTACAGCAAAGCGGTGTCTTCTGCGGCCAGCAATAATCACGATGTGATTATGATAGACGGTGACAGCACTGTCGTTGAGGCCTCCATGGTCAGCATCACAAAGAACCGGTTGCATACTGTAAACGCCAATTACCTCCTGGGGCATTACGGTCAGGACGTGAAAATCAGTTGCGCCGCATCGACTGGTGCTACCAATATCGCCGCTGTCCAAAATACCGGGGTGCGTAACACTTTCACCGGTATTAAATTCATTGGGGCCCAAACTGTCGCAGAAGGGCTGTACGCCTTCGCGGAAGGCGGGGAATTCACAAGGTTTTTCAACTGTGAATTTTACAAGGGGACCGACCTCGACGTTACGGGGGCGTCTGAACTGCTTCTGAACGGTGACAGCTCGCAGTTTTACAACTGTACCATTGGCAGTTCGGCCAACGAAACCGGCGGAATACATGCCAATGTGTTGTGTACGGCGACTCTTTCTGGCAAGAAGCTCAGGGACTGTTATTTTGAAAACTGCCTGCTCCTTTCCAAAGCCGACGACACCGATAAGGTCATGGTCTACGGAGCCAATGCTACCGACGTTGAGCGCATGCTGTTGTTTAAGGGCTGTACATTCCTTAACAACCCGCTTTCCTCCGGAACTCCGGCCCATGCCGTTGGATTCGGAGCTGCACAAACCCAGGGCGCTGTGGTGCTGAAGGATTGCACCTCTGTGGACTGCACGGTAATGGCGGAAGCTGCGGTCGGCATCTACGTTGATGGGGCTGTTCCGACATTCGCAACCACCGGTGTGTCTGTAACTTCATAGGAGGTCATTATGAGCGTTATCCTGTACAGACCTAACGAATCTACCATGATAGAGCCTGAAATGCTTGAAATGCACTTACAGGCCGGATGGTATCTGAGTAGGGAAGAAGCGGTGGCGTCTGTTGTCGAGCCTGAGCCTGAGCCTGAGCCTGAGGTCAGTACCCTTGGCATGTCCAATAAAGAGATTCGTGATACAGCCAGTTTCATGGGGCATGACAAGCCGGATACCGCTCGTATTGACACTCTTAAAAGGTTTATAGAAAATGGCGGAAATTCTTAAATCTGACCTTATAGCTGGCGCTTATAGTCGGGCTCGTATATCGGGCCTGACTCTACAGCCCAGTGCCGAGGAAAACGAGTTGGCTTTGGACCTTTTGGAGTCCATGATGGCGGAATGGTTCGAGCGCGGCTATTGTATCGGGTATAAATTCCCGACCGGTGACGACCCGGCGGACCTGGCCGACCCGTCCGGTGTGCCTCTCACCCATAAATACGCCGTTCAAACAAACCTCGCGGGCCGTATCATGGATGATTTTGGCAAGGAGATCCCGCCAAATCTTCAGAAAAATATGTCTACCTCGTTTTCGGCCCTGGCTTCCAGCATAGCAGTTCAGAAGCAGACTGATTATCCCAATAACATGCCGCGTGGTGCCTACAGTGAATTACGCTGGAGCCCGTGGCGCCGGTATTTCCGCAAACCTATTGAGGCGCCTATTTCATGCGATACCAATTACATGAATGTGGGTGAAATCGATACGTATTTCGAGAATTACCAGGCGTATCTGAACGATGGGGAGGACGTCAGTACCTTTACCATTGAAAATGATGATGGTATTACAATCCTGTCTTCCGGTCTCAATACGAATGGTAATATTCTCACCTACACGGTTGAAGCGGTCGGTACTGGCGAGGAACTGAATCCGTATATCCGTGTTAAGATCACAGCCACAACGACGGACAGCCGGGTCGATGTCCGGTATGCGGATTTTCAATTACGTGACGAAAGCGTGGGGAATTAGCTGATGCCGATCACACCTATACCACTTCTTAAAGGTGATACCCGTGGCATAGAGGCGGACTGGAGGGACGCTCTTCCCGTCAATATGTACCCGGTTCTCAAGCCCTTGCTTGGTGCTCAGGGATATATGCACCCTTATCCGGGCCTATCTGAGTTTGCCACCGGTTCCGGCATTGACAGGGGCGGCTTTTACAACGACCGCCAAGGGAACCATTTCCGTGTGTCTGGGAAGAAATTTATTTCTGTGAGTTCTACTGGCGTCGTGACTGATCTTGGGGCCATAAGCGGCACCGACCAAGCCGCTATGCCTTACTCATTCAATACCCAGGCGGTAATTGCCGACGGAAACTACTATTTGTATGACCCGTCCGGTGGCTTCCGTCAGGTCACGGACCCGGATCTGGGAAACCCCATTGATGCCGTATGGGCGGACGGTGTGTATTTTTTCACCGACGGTGAAAGCCTGTATCATACGGAGCTGAACGACGAGGAGTCCATAGAGCCCCTGGACTTCGGATCAGCCGAGTTCATGCCAGACGGTATCCTGGGTGTGGCTAAGACTCAAGATAATAAAGTCATGGTATTTGGCCGGTATACCCTGGAGTATTTTGTATTTAATACCAATGCCACAGACTTTCTTTTTACCAGGGTCGAGACCCGGGCACAGAAAATCGGCATTGTGGCCACACACGCCAAAACTGCAGCGGGGGACGACTGGTATGTGGTCGGTAACAGGAGAGATGAGTCTTTGGCCGTCCATGCTATCAGCATAGGTGCAGCCCGCAAAGTCTCCACCAGAGAGATTGATAAAATACTTGAGAAATACACGGAGCCGGAGCTGGCGGATATCCGTGTGGAAACCAGGATTGAAAAGGACAGTACCTTCATACTTGTTCACCTCCCCAATGAGTGCCTGTCCTACAATATCACCATAGACGCATGGTCGATACTTGAAACGGGAATCCGTAAAGCCGCTACGCCCCACCGGTCCATTAATGGTGTCAGAGATCAGCGGACGAACAAATGGTACTATGGGGACAAGCAAGATAGCCGGATAGGCGAGTTAGATAATACACGGTTTACTCAGTATGACGACGAGCCGCAGGGGTGGGAGCTGTACTCGCCTTTCCTACGGCTTGAAACTCAATCCTTAAACAGTATTGAAATTGATACACTACCCGGGGACGGTGTGTCCGATGAGGATGACGCCACAGTATTTCTATCTCTTACATATGACGGGAAAACATACGGAACCGAAACGATAATGGATTATGGCTCCCGGTATGATTATGATAAAAGGTTTATCAAGAGACTCCTCGGCTATGTCCGGGAATGGGTCGGATTTAAATATAGGGGGGCCACGAGGTCGCGTATGTCCTTTGGCTTATTTAGGTTAGACCATGGCTGATCCTGCTACCAGTGAACTATTGAGGCGCCTGGTACTAAGTGCTATTGAGTTGCGCCAGATGAACCCCGACTGGACCGACGCCATGATCGAGGACTATCTGAATATTCTGGACGACTTAATAACTCTTGCTAATGGAATAGACGGCAAAGCAGATCTTGTACCCGGGGACCAGGACAATATAGCCGTATTGATCGGAGATGGTAACTTGCAGGATAGCGGGGAGTCCATTTTTGATGTTCTATTTGAGGGGGACGTTCTTGGGACCGCTAATCAGATTATAGTCACCAATAATGGAAACGGGACGGTCACATTATCGACGCCGCAGGATATCGATACGGACGCCGATGTTACTTTTGATACTGTCACACTTGATAAGGTGGTATTTAATCTCGGAGCGGGGTTGTCACCGGCGGAGGGCGAGCGGACATGGGACGAGGATTCTGGCACTACCGTTCTTGGGCTGCCGGGCGGCAATGTGTTTTTGCAGGACGGGCAGGAACTGCTCGCCCCCCGAGCGCAGGCAACGGGGTCGAACATAAATAACGGGGATCTGGTCTACGTTTCCGGGGCCACGGGGGCTGTCCCTGAAATGGCACTGGCAAAGGCCGACGCGATTGGGACTTCAAAGGGCACGATAGCGATGGCCACGGAGGATATCGCGCAAAACCAGCAGGGCTATTACACAGCCTTTGGCCTTGTACGAGGAGTCAACACATCTGCATATTCCCCAGGGGACCAGTTGTGGCTATCTGCTACGACCGCAGGGGGGTATACCGGGACAGAGCCCACAAGGCCTAATTTTAGCGTAAAGGTTGGTATTGTTATTCGTGCCCATGCTACAGAGGGCGTAATATTCGTAAACATAAAAGACAGAAGTATCTTAGGCCTTCAGCAGGATAGCGAAAAAATTCTTTTTGGTACAGGTTCCGATGTTTCGATGTACTATGACGGGACAGATTTTTATATCCTTACGAACGAGGTGGCCGCCAGTGATCTGCTGCTTACCTGCGGGACAGCAAAAACGCTTGAACTTCAGAGCGTGGTGTATGAGGATATCCAGTTTCCCATCAGTGGCGGGAGGGTTCCGGCGGCCAATGCCCCGACATTTTCAACATTCACGACAAACACTAAAGAATACCAATTTGACGTAAACGACCTCCTGTATTTAGATGCGAAAGAGTACGCCCATGCGTACAAAAATGCGGCGTCCTGGTCTTTTCACCTTCACGCAACGACAGACAGCGCAAACGCTTCCGGGTCGAGCCAATACGCAAAATTTACTTTATATGTNNGCGGGAATGTATGGACTGAAACGAGCGTGACGGCAGAACTTGAAATACCTAACGGGACCGCATCCCTGAGGGCATTTTTTTTGCCCCTCGGAACTGTATCCCCGTCTAAAAATATCGGTACGCAAATTAAATTAACGATTAAAAGAATTGCCGCGACGGGTGGGACGGAATATCCGGACGAAATTTTCCTAACCCAAGTCGGACTCCATGGGGAGGTGAATACCTTGGGGTCAAGGCAGATAGGAACAAAATGATTGAGCGCAGATTCATACCGTATAATGGCCCGGATGCTGATCGGCTGCCCACCAGTGCGGGGCATTTACAGTTCAAATGGACAAGTCCGGTTGGCTCTGTGGTCTTTTCATGCACAAAGCAAGGTAAAGGTATGTCCTGCCACTATACCGCCGATAAAGAGGGCAACAGGTTCATACATGAGGCAATAGATGAATTTTGCGAATTCGTGTTCACTGTCTTTCCGTGGTGTGATATGATCATAGCCAAAATAAAACGACCGAGAGTCGTTCGGGTAGTTAGAGAGTGCGGATTTGAATTTTTAACCCAGGTAAAGCAGGCTCAGGTATACGTACAGCGCCGGGCCGCTTACGAGGTGTAACACATGGGATTTGTCGGTGATCTTTTAGGTTTCGGGGACGACCCCGGCGAACGGGCTGCAGAGTCTTCCATTGCGGCGGCTGAGATACAGGCGGCAGGACAGGAGCGAGCAGCCCAGATACAGGCAGACTATATGCGGGAGGCTTTGGGGTATCTTCAGGAACGTGAAGAACTGCCCCAGCAGTTTCGAGAGGAGTCCCTTCAGCGGCTCGCCGGTATTGCTGGTCTGCCTGGAGGCGTGGGCGACCAGCAGCAACTTATAAATCAGGCCATTGCGTCCCCGCTTTACGGTGCCATCATGGGCGGCCAGGAAGCAGGGGAAGAGGCCATACTCAGGAGCGCAGCGGCCACCGGTGGCTTAAGGTCCGGTAATGTTCAAAGTGCTCTATATGATTATAATACCCAGCTCCAAAATAAGGCGCTCCTTGAATCTTACAACCAGCAGCTTTCAGGACTTCAGGGAATGGCCGGTTTACCGTCGGGGGCTCAGCAGATCGCAGAGCTTCAGAGTGGTATCGGGCAAACTCTCGGAGGGGGTGCTGCCGGGGCCGCCACAGCTCAAGCGCAGGGCCTTACCGCAGCCGGACAAGCACAGCAGGCATACTCACAGCAGCAGGCCGGTAATCTCATGGGCCTCGGGGGGCTTGGGCTACTTGCTTACGGCATGTTCAGCGACAGACGCCTCAAGCGAGATATTAAACGGATCGGACAGATAGCTGGGTGGAATTGGTACACCTGGGCGTGGAACAGTGTGGCAGAGAAAATGGGCCTTAAAGGTGAATGCCAGGGCTGTATGGCTGACGAGGTTTTCGCAGAACGGCCCGACGCGGTCATATTGAAAGACCTGTTCATGTGGGTATGTTACCCCAAGATCGGGGTATTCTGCGAGGGGAGGGCTTAATATGCAGGATTTAATGAAAGGTATAGGCGGCAATCCATTTTACATCCATCCCGGCGCTGAATTAAAGCCCGGTATGGGCCGGTTATTCGGCCTTATGGAGGCAATGCAGCCCGCCACACCGAGACCGACGGAAGACCAGCCGATGGGCGGCCGGATGGCCCGCGAGGGCATAGACCGGGCCGGACAGGTCGGGCAGGGCGCCCAGCCGATGCGCCGGGGCGTATGGAAAGAATTGGCTAAAATCATAATGGAGGGCGGCGTGTGACTTTTGAGTTTAAGGACCTCTTAAGTCTTCTGATTCTGTCCGGTACGTGTGCCAGCCTGTGGTTCAAACTCGGCAACAGGGTCGTAAACGCAGAAAAGTCAATCAGCACCGTTAAAAAGATTTTGTTTAAAGAAAACGGTGAATTGGCCTTTATAACCGGCGAACAATGCGCGAAACGGCAGGCAATACTCCAGAAAGCGCAGGAGCAATCCGACATACGGTACGCCAATATCGAGAAGGAATTAAGAGACCTGTCAAATAACGTCTTGATCATCATGGTTCATTTAGGTATCGAAGACGGAAACATAACAAAAAAAAGGGGTGCTTCCAATGGCTAACGGAAATCCTTTTTACATACATCCCGGCGGAGACTACTCGCAGGGGCTCCAGGGCCTGGCGCAAACTGCTATGAGGGCCACAGAGATGCGGCGCAAACAACAGGCCACAGAGGACGCGGCGGCTAAGTTTGCAGCGATGAAAGCGGGGGCGCTGGAGGCTTATCGGTCGGGCGACCCTGTGAAGATGGCGGAATTTTCCCTCGCTAACCCCGAGATGGCGCAGGCCATGAAAGCCGCCATGGGTTTCTACAATGACGCCACGGAGAAAAACTATCAGGACAGTCTATTCAATCTGTACCAGAACCCCACACGGGACAATGCGGCCGAGGTCGTGGAGTCCCGGCAGAAATTCCTACGGGGGCAGGGCGTACCTTCCGAGCAGACCCAGGAGACGGACGGCTTTATGTCCCGGTTCGAGGAGAATCCAGAGGGTATCAGGGTACAGGTCGGGCGGGAACTGGCTTTCCGTTACCCGGAGCGGTTCAAGGCCATGCAGGAAGCCACGTCACCGGCCGCAGTCCTTAAGCTCACGGCCAACCAGAAAGATTATAAATTGGCAAAGGATGAGGGTTTCACCGGTACTTTCATGGAGTACCAGAGGGCCCTTAAGGAAGACCCCGCCCAGGACCTGGAATTGCAGAAACTCAAAGTTCAGATTGAAGACATACAGGAGCGCCGTGAAGCCCGGAAACAGAAAGCGGAAGACCGGAAACTGATCAAGGAAGAAAAAACCCGGGGCATCGTATCCGGTATTGATAGCGTGCTTGAGGAAGTGGATAAAGCCATTATGCAAGTTAAGGACTCCCCGTCCGCTACCGGCATAACCGGTTTCGCAACTCAGATTATCCCCGGCTCACCAGCGTATAACCTTCGGCGCACCATTGATACTGTCCGGGCCAACCTTGGTTTTGATAAATTGCAGGCCATGCGTGACGCATCTCCGACCGGCGGCGCACTGGGCCAAGTATCTGAGCGTGAATTGAATTTCCTTCAGTCCACATTGACGGCCCTGGATCCGAATATGGGAGACGAGCGGTTGATAGAGGGCCTGAATAAAGTCAAACGCCATTATGACAACTGGCGGATGACGCTTAAGGGCGAGATGCCGGAGGATAATCGCCCCGTTGCGGAACTGTCAGATGAAGAGCTTTTACAGAAACTTGGGAGATAGCCATGGTTGATATCAGCCGAGCCGACCGGGAATACATTATAGCAGACCTGAGAGCGCGGGGGTTTACAAATCCCGACGAGGGCATGATAGCGGAACAGGCCGCCATTAGGGGCATCGTACCTCCTACCCCCGAACCGGAGGGGTATGAACCACCGGGAGCACCCATGGCGAACCGTGAGGAACTGATGGCGGAGGCAATCAGGCGCGGGCTGATTCCGGCGGCAGAGGCAGGCAATACACCGCCCGCTGTAGGTTTCTCCCGTGAAGAGATCAAGGCGGAGTTACGGCGGCGCGGTCTTCCGTCCCCCGCACCAGCGGCCGAAGATACCCGGGCGCAGATATACCAGAGCATGGCCCAGGAAGTCGGACCGATGCAGGCTTTTTTAATCGGCGCCGGTGAGGGCTTTTATAACATTGCACGGGGCATAGGCCTTGCAGACAAAGCCACAGAGGACGAGCGGGCGGCTATGCGGGCCCTGAGCCAGGAGCGGCCCATATCCACCACGGCGGGGCGGATATTAGGCGAGACTGCTCCCTTTATCCCCCTTGGCGGTGTGGCAGCCACAGGGCTCAGGACCTCTGCGGTAGGTCGCACCCTCATACCGGCAGCCACCAGAACAGCGGCGCGGCTCGGGGTTGCGGGCGTAACCGGTGCAGGGGAGGGCGCTATCGTAGCCCGAGGGCGCGGCGAAGACCCGTTCTCTGGTGCAGGCATCGGTGCCGGTGTGTCAGTAGGTGCAGAGCTTTTATTTCCAATCATCGGGCGGGCGGGACGGAAGATATACCAAAGAGCGTTTGGCCGTGAGCCCGCAGGTGCCATGCTTGACTCTATGGGCAGGCCGACCGATGAGTTACAGCAGGCCCTGGACGCCTCAGGGCTTACCTTTGAAGACCTGACATCAGATGCCCGGCAAGCTGTGGCAGAGATGGCACCCGGAACAGTACCGGAACAGGCGGTACGTACGGCACGGTTTGAAACGGAAGGCATACCGGCTACACGCGGGGAGATCACCGCCGGACAACAGGCCTTGACCACAGAGCAGCGGCTGCTGGGGTCCACTACCGACCCGGCCGCCGAACCTTTCCGCCAGTTCAAACTCCAGCAGTCAGAGGCCATCCGCGAGAACCTGGAGCAGGCCATGGGCGAGGAGTTCACCAGGGAAGAAGCAGGCCAGTTGATGCAGGCCGCCCTTGAGGGTCGGCAGAACCTCCTCCGCACCCAGAAAAACGAATTATACCGACTGGCCCGCAGTAAAGCCGATGACCTGGGCGGAATGCCCATGTTTACCAGCGGTATGCGCGACGCGGTGCCGGATGCGGACGAAATGGCGGACCTTGCTATCACTTCCCCGCAGGCCATGGAGTCCTTGCAGACCATCCTGGCCAAGTACGGTATCATGGACCCGCCCGAGAGCGCCAGTGTGACAGTCACACCTCTGACCCTAAATAATGTGGAGCGATTCCGTAAGACCTTAAACCGAATAGGGCGCGGGGATACCACGGGAGCTGTTAATGTTGCGGTCGGTCCGATCCGGGACGCCCTGGACCGCGAACTTGTGGAAATGGCCGAGAGTACCGGGGAAGTCGCGAAACGGGTATCACGGAAGTCTGGGATTATAGAATTCGGGGCGCCCAAAGGGTCGGCAGAAGTCGAACAGATACGCGGCCTGACCGACACACTCAGGGAGGCCCGGTCCACGGTCAAACAGATGAAAACGGAATTTGACCCCGCGTCACTTGTCGGGCAATTGACCCGCCCGCGCAAACGAGGTAGTCAGGTTCCGCTGGTGGAAGCTAGTAAGGTATACGACAAAATCACAGGGAAAGCGGCACCGGTCGAGCAGGTCCGCAAAGTGGTGCAAAGCCTCACAGACGCAGGAGAAGCAGGAGAACAGGGCTTGCAGGCTCTCCAGGCTACAACCATGATGGACCTGATAGAGTCAGGGTTCAGTACCCCCTCCAGGAAGATAGACGGGGTTCCGATGTTCAACCCTGTTGCTTTCAAGAGACGGCTTAAGAACGTGGGCATGGACAAGGTAGAGGCGGTATTTAAGAACCGACCGGATCTGGTCAAAAAGATTAAGAATATTGATATGATAGCAGCCGACTTGATACCGCCCGACCGTGCTGTGCCCAAGGGCACCAGTGATAACCTACTGGACGTTTTGGGCGCTCTCGGCGTTACCACAATTGTGGGCAGGGTGCCCGTGGTCGGTGGCGCGGTCCGAGCTGCTGGTGGTATAGCTGGCGAAGCTGCGGAGAGGGTCGGCACGCGGAGGTCTGTCCGTGAGGCCCTGGACGCCACGCCGGAAGTACAGGAGCTGATTGACCAGTCATTCCCGGCTATTAGCGGGGTGCTCAGGGGCGCACCGACTGCGACGGCACCAACAGCCACACTTGAATATATGAGAGAAGAGGGGGCAAGGCGATGAAACACGCATTACTGGCAATATTGATCACATTGGCCCTGACTGCTCAGGCGTATGCTCTTACTATCGTTCGGCTCGGCCCTGAATATTTTCCCGATAAAGACCGGTCCAAGGCAATTTCCAGCGGTTTTATCTACGTAGGAGAGCCCAGTACGGACCCAAGTGTACCGGCCAACCAGAAGACTCTGAGAGTACAGCAGGAAAACGGAACCATTGTGGCAGTTACCCAGCCTATCCGCACCAATGCAGGCGGTGTGCCAGTATACCAGGGCTCTCCCGTTACCTTGCTTGTGGATGGTAATTACAGTCTATTGGTACAGAATAAACAGCAGGTGCAAGAGTACTATGTGCCCTCTATTGACGGCGGCCCTGTTACAAGCAACCTATCCGGGTACGGGTGTAATTTTGCTGCGGCTGTATCTCAAATAGGGCCCACTGTAACTCATCTAATTGTGGATTGTAGCCCGGACGACCTCTCTGCGAATCTGACAATACCGTCAAATATAACCATTGAATGGAGAAACGGATTTCCACTGGGTGGCGCTTTCACATTAACGGTAAATGGCGCTTTTATTGCCGGCAGATATAAACTGTTTGACACCAATACTATACTGGCGGGAAATCCAAAATTCGACGCAATATACCCGGAATGGTTCGGGGTGACAGGCGATGGTACAACAGATGATACGGCGGCAATCCAAAAGGCTTTTAATTTCCTAAAGTCAACGGGGGGCGCTATACTATTCGAGCCGAGCAGATACGCTGTTACAGATCAGCTTGAAATTGAACTAATAAATGGCGCAAGCATAATAGGAGCAAACAGAGGGGAGCAGGGCGTTATATTTGACTATAACAACGCAACAACAGAGGCATTTCTCGCCCTATACGGCGTCAACAATTTTGATATTATAAACATTTCTGTTGATTGTAACGGGAACCGGGGAATTTTGTTCGGAGATAAAGACCCTTCATCACTTACGTATAGGTCGGGCAATACTCTCTTTGAAAATGTATCAATCACAAGCACATCCAAAGGTATAAGTTTTCAAGTTCCCGGAGGGTACAATAGGTTTAAAAGGGTTAACATGACTGTTAATGCCAATGGGCAGGCTGTTGATATCGGTAAAAGCCTTACCAATACTGTTCTTCTGGCTAATTATATATTTTTCGATGATTGCTCTTTTATATCAGGTAACAGCAACACCATCGCATTTGACCTTAACGCCATACAATACATGCAGATTAATAAAGTTGATATGGCAAGGTTTACCAAAGGAATAAACATTGAAAACACTCGGGAAGTTTCAAATATTATAGTGTCCGGTAATTACTTTTTTAATAATAGTAACGCCTCAACATCTGTATATATTCAAACCGGCGCTATATTTAGAAACCTCACCTTAAGGGATAATAACCACCTTCACACAAACGGAACATTTATAAATATTCAGTCTGGCACAAACAGGGTGAATGATATGCTGATTGACGGGGACTTTTGCCAGGGAACATACACCAATGGCTACATCCTTAATGATGTTGAATTGAAGTTAACTGATATAAAGGTCTTCGCTGGTGTCACTTTTGATGATAAATCAACAATAGGATCAAACGTTAACATAGACTATCAAAATCTCAAACCCCCCCCACAGTATGAACAAAACGTAGTACCAGCGGCCGGGAGGGCTTATGATTTTAATCAAGATGCGTTGCCAGAAAAAGTTCCCATGGGTGTAGTAGAAAGTGTAGAAAGTTCAAGCGGGGATGAAGTGCCGGTCAGATTTACCCAGGCCTATATTGGCGACGGAACAACTCTTAGAATCACCGTTACAAATACTCATTCCGCTAATGCGGATTTTACTGTGTGGATACCATGAATCGGTTATTTTCTAAACCGTAAGCCCCGCCAGCCCCCGGAAGCCCGAACCGGCCAATCAGCGTACCACGATTCGGGCGTCATCATTATACGCTCATATTCTTCAATTGAACCAAAGCCGTGCGGAACCTCTGAGCATGGCTCATCATGCGTGTGCAATACCACAGGGTATCCGGCGGCTTCCAGCTTGAGCATGGCGGCGGCTTCTATGTCCCGGCATACGGCTTGGACTATGTTTTCAAAGATCCGACTCCCCCATGTGACTATCCGCATCCATATCTTGGGCTTGCCCGGGTCGTTATTGACTCCCATGTACGAGATTTGATACACGGGCAAGCGGCGCCGGTCTTCAATACGTGTGAGTCTCGGCTGGTGGTAACATAGATCACGACCGGACGGCAGGCGAATGTAGAGAACATCATCCGAGCTATTATACCCGAAACCGATATCACGGTATGAATGGTACATATCCGGCTGTGATATGGCCGATACGACTTTTCCCTCTATGCCGTACAGCTCCGGAACCCAGTGCCATTGTCCAGGGTCCGGCTGACGGTATTGGTCCCCCCACATCTCCACAATGGCCGGGGACTCCCTGCGCCATGCCAACACGTCCGCTTTAATCTCATCGTCCGTGCCCTCCGCACCGAAATTGCGCCACGCCCCGACCCACCCTCCGTAGCCCCCGGCCAGCTCCCTCACTTTACCCTTTTTACGGAGCGGGTGGTGCTTACCGGTGCGTTCCCTATGTTCCAGTATCTCGTCCAGGGGCACACCGAAAGCCATAGAGGCGGAGGCTTCATATATTTTACCGTGAGTTCGGAAGACTTCCAGGCGCCAGTCCTCACCGGCCAGGGCGGCAGCCCCGACAGCCTCGACAGCGTTATAGTCTGAGCTGATCAAGTCATGACCTGGGGCGGCTATAAACAGGGAGCGCATACAGGACGCCATTAAATCCACAGCGGAGCCCCACTTTGCTTCTACGGCTTCCAGGTCGCCCGTGTGGATATCGGCCAGGGCCTCCTCGGCCAGAGTATTGCCCCATTCTTTGTCACCCAGTGACGGGCCGTGGTTCTTCATATTCTGGGTCTGTACGCCTGTACCGGACCATCGGCCGGTACGGTTGGCCCCGCAATATACAAACAGGCCCCTTATGCGACCGTCGGAGTTTAAAAGCCGCTTCATGGCGTACAGCTTTTTCACGCTGGACCCGCCTATGATCTGGCGGATTTCCAGCAGGCGGCGGGGGGCGGGGGGCAGATTTCCGGCCAAGGCTTTCTTTACATGCGCTTTGTCCAAGCTGGGAAGGTTTACGCCCTGAGACTGTAGCCACAGATCCCCGGCGGATTTCTTGGACACCTCGTCCACACTGTTAACCTGGCCGCCGGTTATCTGCCGGATTTCCGCTGTATACTTGTCTCGTGCCTGCTCAAACAGGGAGAGGCAGGCGTTAAGACTTTCAGTATCGACTTGTACGCCCCTTACATTAATCTGCTGATCCATGGCCCAGACCCGCTCCTCTGTGGCAGTCAAGGGCGGGAGCCGTCGGCTTATATCCTGCTCTGACTTCACGTCCTGTACGTTATAATCGTACATTTCATAGAACAGGTTTGGATGCGTGTCGGGGGTGCGTACGAGATACGGTTCTTCTTTGGTTGGTTTTTTCGGTACTGACAGGAGGCGGATGAGCTGTTTGCCCCGCTTGTCTTTCTTTTCCGCCGGATCGAGGATGTCGGATAACTTGTCCAGGGCTTTAGGCAGACCCCACGCTTGCGCCAGGGCCGCACTGTCCTGTAATTGACCAAGAGGCAGAACTGGCCAGCCCATCCGGCAGTGGCACACATACCACCATATGAAATATTCAAACAGTGAATTGTGCGCCTCAATGGGCTGACCCTCCGCCAGGTAATTAAACAGCGCCTGTGGTGCTTCTGATGACGGTATCCACAGACGAGTACCACAGGCGTCGTTCAGGTTAAAAGCCAATGATATGAGCCGGGTGGTCGGNNCAGCATTAACGACCGGAAGCCCGGCTCTTTTACCTTTGCCAAGGATAGATATATGATACCCACACTTTTGGGACCACTGATATCCTGCTTCACTATATGTTTCAAAATCAAGCGCGGGTATCACGGTTTACTGCCCCTGTCCGGGATTCAAGATGCCGGGGTGAGGCTGGATGCCGGGAGCAGGTGCCTGTCCGGGCATAC
>JABAHP010001229.1_pt6 | contig 36921 bp, 35 predicted proteins | sample 7062081 | NCBI WGS metagenome assembly JABAHP01 (sample SAMN14534357, study PRJNA622989) | marine sediment metagenome | biome: marine biome [ENVO:00000428]; feature: marine pelagic biome [ENVO:01000023]; material: deep marine sediment [ENVO:00002113] | place: India: Gulf of Kutch | collected...
ATGGACGTGGTGGTGTGACCGCTGGGGAAGCCGTAGCTCACCATCGGTTCTTCCCTGTCCGCGTTCGCCGGTGGGCGGGGGTCGTGGAATAACTCCTTCAGGAAGGCGGTCAGGTACACCGTGAAGAAGAAGAGGAGGCAGAGCCTCCTCCCGAACCCCTTGTCGTACGAGAGGTAGATGAGGGTGAGGACCACCAGGTACAGCCCCTGGTTCCCCAGCTCCGTCAGCGCCTCGAAGAAGCTCCTCATGCCCTCGTTGCCTGAGTAAAGGCTCTCGTTGTGACCGGTGGCGTAGAGGACGACGCCCACCACTAGGACTAGGAGGGTGACCACGGCCAGGGCGATCAGCTCCTTCCGGTTCAGTTGGTGCAGCCTCATCGTGACCGTCCCCCGGCTCCTCCAGGAATAATGAATTGTCTTAGATAATATTACCCTTTCCAGTGTGAAATGGATGCGAAAGGTTAATCAGGTTCCTTCGGATTCTATGCCTACGGCAATGTTTTCCCGTATCCAGCCGCGCAATCCAGGAAACGGGAGGTGATACCGATGTCCCCTCACGCCCCAGGATTGGACGACCCCGTCGAACCACCACCAGAGGACGAGACCTACGACGTAGGGGTGATCGGCCTCGGTCCAGCGGGCGTTACCGCCGCCTGCGAGCTGGTCCGTTATGGCTACTCCGTGGTCGCCATAGAGAAGGACAAGGTCGGGGGTCTCATCCACTACGCCCGGGCGGTCGACAACTTCCCAGGGATTTCGCCGAGCAGCCCTGGCCAGGTGGTCGTCGACATGCTCTGGCAGCACCTGGGGGGATTCCCCCCCAAGGTCGTCAACGCCGACGTGACGGGCCTCTACCACACGGGGGTGGGCTACGGCATCTCCCTCGGGGAATCGGCCATCAAGGTCAAGTCGGTCATCCTGGCGACGGGCACCGTGCCCGACAGGCTGGGGGTCCCCGGCGAGGACCTCCCTTGGGTCCACCACATGTGGACCGACGTGGACGTGGGCGAGGACGCCCTGGTGGCGGTCATAGGCGGGGGAGACCTGGCGGCGGACCAGGCCCTTTCCCTCAACGAGAACGGGAAGCAGATCCTGATGATGCTCAGGTCAGGGATGCCCAGGTGCAACATGGTCCTCCAGTCCGAGATGGAGATGATGGAGGACTTCGTGATCGCCTCCGGACTCACCGTCCTCAAGTTCGAGGACCGGGACGGGCGCACTGTGGTCTACACCGACGGGGAGCAGGAGCTGAGGATGTTGGTCGACGCCGTGCTGGTCGCCATAGGAAGGAGCCCCGCGCTCCCCACGTTGAACGACCAGCCCATGTCCCTCAACAAGGCCATCTACCTCTCCTCGGAGGGCCTGTTCGTTGCCGGCGACATCGTCGCCGAGCGGCGACGGCAGGTGGCCATCGCCATGGGAAGCGGCCTGGCCGCGGCCATGCGGTGCGACGAGTACTTCAGGAGGCTACGGGAGTGCGAAGAATAGCCTCCTCTGGCAACCCGGACCTGGCGATGGTCCACGTTGCCGAGGACGACCAGGGACGACGCCTAGAGTTCGTCGATTCCATCCAGCCCCCCAGGAGCCGCGAGGAGAAGTGGGTCGTCATCGTCTCCACCATGTACGGATGCCCCGTGGGCTGCCAGATGTGCGATGCCGGCGGGGGCTACCAGGGCAAGGTGGACGCGGAGGGCATGCTCTGGCAGGTCAGGGAGGCGGTGGCCCAGAGGTTCGGAGGTGGCGGGCCCCGTACCGACATGCTCAAGGTCCAGTTCGCCCGCATGGGGGACCCCGCCCTCAACGACCAGGTGCTGGAGGCCCTTACCAGACTCAGGCAGACCTACCCTGAGACCAACGTGGTCGCCTCGGTGAGCACCGTGGGCCCCACCGCCGCCCGCGGGTTCTTGGAGCGCCTCAAGGCCGTCAAGGAGGAGCACTATCCTGGCGGGGCCTTCCAGCTCCAGTTCTCCATCCACTCCACCGACACCAAGGTCAGGTCCCGTCTCTGCCCGATAAGGACCCTCACCTTCGACGAGATGGCGGGAATCGGCAGGTCCTTCCGCTCAGAAGGGGACAAGCGGGTCACCCTCAACTTCTGCCTTATGGAAGGGATACCCATCGACCCCCGGGTGGTGAGGGCGCACTTCGACCCCGAGCACTTCCTCATCAAGCTCACCCCACTCAACCCCACAACCAGGGCGGAGGAGGCTGGCCTGGTCTCCCTCATCGACAAGGATCGCGAGGAGGCCGCGAAGGCGTACATCGAGGCTTTCCGGGCCCAGGGCTTCGACGTTCTACTGAGCATAGGGGAGTACGAGGAGAACCAGATCGGCTCCAACTGCGGTCAGTACCTGAGCAGGATCAACGGGACCCGGGCGTGAGGGCCCGGTGCCTACCTGACGACCTCGTACCGCAGATGTACGGTGTCGTCGTCCATCCCATCGACGGAGACGAGCCTGAGCCGGACCGAGTCCTCCCTCGACCAGCCCGGGGGCGACCTGATGAACGGGACCGTGTCCGAGTCCCCCGCGAAGGAAGCGTTGAGCAGCACGCTCAGCTCGTCCACCAGACCCTCCTTCAGGAGCACGCCGTTGAGCGTCCCGCCGCTGTCGGCACGTACCACCCGGACGCCGTACCTCTCGCTGAGCTCCTCCAGGGCCCTCCTGAGGTCCACGTGGTCCTCACCTGACTTGATCGTCCCGATGTTCCTCTCCTCCAGGTACTCCAGGTACTCCGAGGGGGTGGTGTCGGAGACCAGGGCGATGAACCTCCCCCAGAAGGGCCATCGCCTCAGCATGTGCCACATCCGAACCCTGCCTCGGCTGTCCGGGATCACCAGGCAGGGGCGACCCGACCCTGGCTCAGCAGCGAACGCGGCCAGGTCATCATCCGTCTCCTCCTCCACCTCGTCCGGGGCCGCCAAGATGGTGTCCGCCCCCGCCAGGGTCGCGTCCTCCCCGATCAGGCTCGCCAGCCTGTAGTAGAGCTCCATGTGCACGTCGAAACCGGTCACTCGCCCGTCCAGCGAAACCTCGTTGTGGATGACGACCCTTGGAAGCATTCCCCGACCTCCCCCCATAAGTGACGTTGATTTGAATGGTGGGCCCGCCCAGATTTGAACTGGAGTCTATGCGTCCCGAACGCACAAGTATGGACCAAGCTAACCCACGGGCCCGGGTTGTGGGGGTGGGGAGCGAAAAGGTGGTATATCTAGGTTGTGCTGGCAACGCCCCGGTGGGACATCAACAGAGCCCCTCGGGCACCAGGTCGTGGTGGGAGAACTTCTTGCGCATGGCCCGGAGGGCGCGTAGGTCGAACTCGACCACGCCCAGGTCCTCCTCGTCGTCCATGTGCAGGCGGATGTCGACGCCGTCTGCCACCTCCATGACGCCGTACTTGACGGTGCGGGGGTAGACGGCGATGGAGCCGCCCAGGTACTGGCGCTTCATGAACTCGCCCAGCTGGCCCACAGCGGCGAAGGGGACGCCATTGGAGTTGCATCGGGTGATGACCGCGGCCTGGGCCGTCTCCCGCTCCTCTATCGAGGATGCGCTGATCTGGCCCAGCAGCACCTCGGCGCCCTTGTCCACCAGGATGCGGCCCACCTTCGAGACGGCTGCGTCGTAACCCGCCAGGATGCCGCAGGGGACGCCGTCTATCTCGACGGGATCCACCGCGTCGACCTTGTCGAACCAGGGTCGCTCGGTGGGGTTGTAGACCGCCTTGTTGACCACCCCCAGGATCTCGCCCCGCCTCCCGATGACCACCGATGAGAGGAACTGCTTCCGTGGCTGCTCGCTGACCCTGTTGCGCGTGATGCCGCACACGATGTTTATCCGGGAGCGCTTGGCCTGGGCCTGCAGCTCTGCTATCTGCTCGTTGGGGAGCTCGTTCACGGGGATGTCGCCCAAGAAGTACTCGCCGAATATGACGACGCGGCACTTGGCCCGGGCGGCCCGCTTGGTGAAGTCCCTCGCCTTGAGCAGGTTCTCCTCGGCGGAACCGGAACGGGTCCAGTCGTACGCCATCTGGGCGATACCTACCTTGAAAGTGTCGACCAACGGAGCATCCCCGGGATTGTCCATGCAAGGGATGGCACGACCAAAAAGCTTTCGCACCACCTTGATAACAGGTTTAGGGGATACACTGAACGCCGAAACCCGACTTCGGCAAATCTTTTATAGGACCCCGGCCATCGCGCGGAACGATGCGAGAGGAGTTCGCGGAGAAGATAGCCGGCGAGATCGTCCTGTCCAGCGAGCCTGGCAAGACGCTGCGCAAGTGGCGTCAGGTATTCGGTGTGTCCCAGAAGGAGCTGGCCGGAGAGATGGGCATCTCCCATTCCGTCGTCTCGGACTACGAGGGAGGACGCAGGAGGTCCCCCACCATCGCCACCGTCCGCAGGGTCGTCAACGCCCTCCTGGTCATCGACGAGAGGCGCGGCTCCCCCACCATATCCAAGTACCAGGTGAGGGAGGAGAGCCGGGCCATCGTCAGCATGAGGGAGTTCCCCGTGGGCATCACCTGCCACGAGTTCATCGACCTGGTGGAGGGCGAGCTGGTCTGGGGCGACAAGTCGCTGGACAAACGGCTCTACGGCTACACCCTCCTCGACTCCCTCAAGGTGATCACGTCCCTCACCTCCTTCGACTACCTCCAGATTTACGGATGGAGCCAGGAGCGCGCCCTGGTGTTCATGGGCGTGGAGTACGGACGCAGCCCCATGGTGGCCATAAGGGCCCATCCCCTCAAGCCCGGGATGGTCGTCTACTACAAGCCCAAGAACGTGGACGATCTGGCCGTGCGCCTGGCGGAGATCGAGGGCATCCCCCTGGTGATCACCGAGATGGACATAGACCGCATGATAAAGGAACTGGCCAAGGTCTGAGGGCCGTTTCAGGAGAGGGTTCTCATGGATGTAGGCATACTGAGCTATGGAATATGGATACCCCGCCACCGCATCGCGACGGAGGAGATCGCCAGGGTGTGGGGCAAGGACGGCGCCGCCATGGCCGCCGGCCTCGGGGTCAAGAGCAAGTCGGTACCAACGGTGGACGAGGACGTGGTCACCATGTCCGTCGAGGCCGCGGAGATGGCGATGCGCCGCTGCCGCATGGACCGGGAGAGGATCGGCGCCATCTACGTGGGCTCCGAGTCCCACCCGTACGCCGTCAAACCCACCGCCACCATCGTCGCCGCCGCCATCGGTGCGGCCCCCGACATGACGGCTGCCGACTTCGAGTTCGCGTGCAAGGCGGGCACGGCGGCCATCCAGACCTGCATGGGCCTGGTCAAGTCGGGAATGATCGACGGGGGCTTCGCCATCGGAGCCGACACCTCCCAGGGCGCCCCGGGCGACGCGCTGGAGTACTCCGCGTCGGCGGGCGCCGCCGCCTTCCTCATCGCCAGCGGCCCCGACGTCATCGCCCGCATCGACCACACCCTCTCCTACACCACCGACACCCCAGACTTCTGGCGCCGCGAGGGGCAGCTCTACCCGCCCCACGGCGGCCGCTTCACCGGCGAGCCGGCCTACTTCAAGCACGTGGTGACCACGGGCCAGAAGATGATGGAGGCCACCGGCACGGGGCCCGAGGACTTCGATCACGTGGTGGTCCACCAGCCCAACGGGAAGTTCCCCGTCCGGGCCGCCAAGCAGCTTGGGTTCCCCATAGAGAAGGTGCAGCAGGGCCTGCTCACCCCGGTCATAGGGAACACCTACAGCGCCTCCGTCCCCCTGGGCCTGTCGTCGATCCTGGACGTGGCGAGCCCTGGGGACCGCATCCTGGCCGTCTCATACGGCTCGGGGGCGGGTTCCGACGCCTTCGACATCACCGTCACCGACGCGATGGCCGACTACGTCAGGGAGGGGGACGACCTGGTGGACACCAGGGTGGCCTACAACAAGTTCATCGACTACGCCACTTACGCGAAGTTCCGCGGCAAGATACTCATGGGGGACGGCGAATGAGAGACGTCGCCATCATCGGTGCGGCGATGACCAAGTTCGGGGAGCTTTGGGACTCGAGCCTCAGGGACATCGGCATGGAGTCCGGGATGCGGGCCCTCATGGACGCGAGACTCGAGACCGAGGACGTCCAGGCCCTCTTTCTGGGCAACATGTCAGCGGGCAGGTTCATCCAGCAGGAGCACATCGGCGCGCTCATCGCCGACCACGCCGGTCTGGCGGACCGGGGGATCCCGGCCACCCGCGTCGAGGCGGGCGGTGCCTCCGGGGGCCTTGCCCTCCACCAGGCCTTCACCGCGGTGGCCTCGGGCCTCCACGACGTGGTCATGGTGGGAGGCGCCGAGAAGATGACCGACGTCTCCGACGCCGACGCGGAGGAGACCATGTCCTTCGCCGCCGACCAGGAGTGGGAGGTGTTCTTCGGTGCGTCCCTGGCTTCCCTCTACGCCCTCATGGCCCGAAGGCACATGCACGAGTACGGCACCACCCCCGAGCAGCTTGCCCACGTGGCCGTCAAGAACCACGAGCACGGGTCCGCCAATCCCAACGCCCAGTTCAAGAACAAGCTCCGAGTGGAGCAGGTCCTGGGGGCGGGCCGCGTCGCCGAGCCCCTGGGCATGCTGGACTGCTCGCCCATCTCCGACGGCGGGGCGGCCCTGGTGCTCACCACGCTGGAGAGGGCCAAGGAGCTGACCGACAGCCCCGTGGTCATCACCGGCTCCGCCCAGGCCTCGGACACCCTGGCCCTCCACGACCGGTGGTCACTGACCTCCCAGCGGGCCACCAGGACGGCGGCCCAGAGGGCCTTCGCCCAGTCGGGAAGGTCCATCGACGATGTGGACCTGATGGAGCTGAACGACGGGTTCACCATCGGCGAGATCATCGCCCTGGAGGACCTGGGGATGGTGGAGCCCGGACAGGGGGGCCGTCTGGCCGAGGAGGGCGTTACCGCCTTGGGAGGCGAGAGGCCCGTGAACACCTCCGGTGGCCTCAAGGCCCGAGGGAACCCGCCAGGTGCCACCGGCATCGCCCAGGTGGTGGAGGTGTACGACCAGCTCCTCGGCAGGGCCGACGGCAGGCAGGTGGAGGACGCCCGGATAGGGCTCACCCAGAACGTGGGCGGGACGGGGGCGACCGTGAGCGTCCACATCCTGGAGGTGGCGTAGATGGCGGGCGTCAGGTTCTGGAGGGAGTTCGACACCCGCTACCGCATGCTGGCCACCAAGTGCTCCTCGTGCGGCCTGGTGTACTTCCCTCCCCGGACGGTGTGCCGGAAGTGCAGGCGCAGCTCCGTCGGAAAGATGGAGATCGTCCCCCTCCCTACGAAGGGCAACATTGTCTCGTACACCATCGTGCACGCGGGGCAGAAGGGCTTCGAGGCCCAGGTCCCTTACGTCATGGCGATCGTGGAGCTGGAGGGTGGGGTGACCATCCTCGGGCAGGTGGTGGACTGCGACCCCGAGGACGTTGACATCGGCATGGAGGTCAAACCCGTCTTCCGCCGCGTCCGCGAGGAGGGAGAGGCTGGCGTGATACACTACGGTTACAAGTTCGCCCCGCCCTGCTTCCCCACGTGCAAGGACGAGGACCCGACCTCCGGAGAGGATTGAGCTAGCCAGCGTCTCCAGCTGACCGGGGCCTAGAGCTTGCCATCCTTGGCCTTCTTCTGCAGCCTCTTCGAGCGCTGCTTCGAGTTGAAACCGGTGGCCGCCTCCAGGAACTTGTTGTACCTGCGGATCGATTCGCTGGCCACTTCGTTGGGAACCTCGGGGTCGGAGGTGGTCAGAACCTCCAGCTCAGCCTTGGAGAGCATCTTGACCCTCAAGGGCTTGAGGGCCCCGTACTCGACCATGTGCCATCCGTCGCCGTCCACCTTCACATCGGTCTCGAAGTGCTGCTCCATCATGTTCTTGAGGCCGTCACCGTCCACGGCTCTCCAGTGGCCGCGCTTGATGTCCTGGACCGTCATCCGCATCTCTCCTGACGAAGGGTTTAATTGCATACTCCAACAATTAGCTTTCGGAGGGGAAGCGTACGAAGGTGACGAGGACCTGCGTTCACTGCGGTGTGCCCACGACCACATCATGCAAGATGTGCGGGAGACCGGTATGCAAGAAGTGCTCGTACTACAGGGGCCCAGGTCAGATGGTTTGTATCGACTGTGCCAGCGGCAGGGGCGGTGACAAGGTGGTGCTGCCCCCCGAGGGCCCAAGGGATTACGAGGGACCCAGGTCGATTGAATGAGGTAAGGCCTTAGCCAAGCAGCCTCTTGGCGGACGCCTCGTCCAGGTCCAGGCTCTTGAGGAGGTAGAGGAGGCTCTTGCGGACCACGGGTTCCATATCATCACTTTTGGCCTCTTCGCCCATCATCGCCATCCAGGCATGATAGTACTCCAGTCCGAACTCCGAGAAGTACAGGTAGCTGTTCTCCGGGTCCACCTCAGCGGCCCGGTTGTAGCTCTCCTCTGCCAGCTCCCACTGTCCCGACTCGAGGGAGAAGGACCCCAGTCTGGCCAGGTAGAAGGCGTTGTCGGGCTCCAGGTCGATGGCGGCCTGGTAGTCGGAGATTATCTCATCCGCAGAGATCTTCGGCACGCCCAGGGCGGCCTCGGCCTTCCCGAAATGGGCCTCGGGCTTCTTGGGGTCCAGCTTGATCGCCCTCTTGAACTTGGAGAGGGCGGCCTGGAAATCCATCTCTGCCAGCTTCCTCTCGCCGGCCAATATCTCCTTCNNNCTCCTTCTCTGCGTCCGGCATCATCATCACCCCGGCAACGGGACGACGAAGTACACGCCGGCCCCGTGATAAAGGTATCGGTACCAGTATCGCGGGGGTGAGCTGAATGCCCTCCCGACGTCCCCGCAAGGGTTATGTCCTGGGCGGGCCATCCCTTTGGACGAGGTAGGCCGTCCATGAGGACGTCAACGGTCTGGGTCATCGTCCTGCTCCTCCTCGCCGGGGGCCTCCCGGCGCTCAGCGGAGGCGCGACGGAACCCCTCACCCTAGAGGGCGACGTCCTGACGGGGGACCTCTCGTCCGTGGTCCGGGGCGCCACCATCAGCCTCCTGGTCTACAACTCCACCGACCAGCTGGTCCATCAGGACCTGACCGTCACCGGCATCGATGGCAACTTCACTTTCACCGTGCCGGCGGACCGCTGGGACCCGGGCTGGAACGTCACCCTGCGGGCCTCCTATCCCCTGGTGGGCGCCGAGGGGACGGTGGACCGGACCCTCACGACGGCGACGACCCAGGTGGTGAACGTCCCGATAGCTTGGAACCGGACCCTGGGCACCACCGTGTCGGTGGACCGGGACCACGTGACGTCGCCCCGGGACGGGCTCGCCAGCTTCGTGGTGAACGTCACCAACGGCGGCAACGACACCGACCCCGTCCTCCTATGGACCTCGTCCTCGAACGGCTCGATCCAGTCGGTGTTCCACCCCTCCAACCGCACGGAGCTCTCCCCTGACGAGTCGGAGAAGGTGAGCCTGGTCCTCTCCAACCCCGGCCTGCTGCCCGGTGACTATGACGTCAGGCTTTGGTGGAGGTCGGAGTGGTACCCCTCGGAGAGCGGATGGGTGGACCTGGTCTGGACGGTGCTGCCGGAGGTGGACCTGGCGATGCCTCCCGGTCTGGTGACCTGGTCCCCCGATCCCCTCCTCGATGGCGACGACGGGCTGCTCAACTGCACCGTGGTCAACGCCGGCCGCGACACAGCGGAGAGGGCGAACATCTCGGTGGAGGTCATCCATCCCACCCAGGGTCAGGTGCTGAGGGACAGGGTACGCCTGGACGTGCCAGGCCGCAACTCCACCTTGGCCAGCTTCCCTTGGAAGGCGGTCTATTCTGTCGAGCCCTACACCCTGGTGTTCGAGGTGGAGCACCCCCTGGACAAGAGCCAGGGAGACGACAGGGCCCAGGTTCAGATGACGGTGGGTGTCTCCAACACGCCCCCCACCGTGACCTTCACCTCCCCGGCCAACGACACCTCGGTGAACGGTACCGTGACCATATCGCTGAAGGTCCTGGACCCCGACACGCCTGTGGTGTCCGTCAACCTGCGCATCGGGGAGGGTGCATGGATGGACCTGCCACCCGGTGACCCCACCTACCGATGGGACACCACCGCCGTCGATGACGGTTGGTACGTGCTCGAGGCCTTCGCCACCGACCAGTACGCGGACGGGCCAGTTGCGACCCATCGCCTGAAGGTTGAGAACCAGGGCCCCAACCACCCGCCCGAGGTGTTCATCGAATCGCCCCTCGAGGGCGACATCGTGGGCGATCTCCTGAAGGCCAGTGGCATCGTCTTCGACGAGGACGACAACGTGGAGGAGGTCCGTCTCCGCATCGACTCGGAGCCCTGGCAGGTGGCCGACGGCACGAACCGTTGGAGCGCCAACCTGTCCACGGACGGCCTGGACGAGGGGGCGCACACCCTCCAGGTGATAGCCGACGACGGCATCGACCTCTCGGAGATCGCCGAGGTGCAGTTCGCGGTGACCCGCGCGCCCGCGACGGCCCTCACGATGAGCCTGGAGGTGACCCCGGGCACCGTGCTCCCCGGCGAGAGGGTCTCGGTGGAAGGCGAGCTCCTCTACGACAACGGCGTCCGGGCCGAGGGCCTCAGCGTGCGCATCGAGGGACCCAACGGCCTCCTGGTGTTCAAGGAGACCGACGTGCGGGGGGTGTTCAGCCTGTCCACCACCGCCCCGGGGTCCGAGGGGATTTACGCCTACACCGCATCCACCACCGATGGTGGAGGCCTGGCGGCCTCTAACGAGACCACGCTCCGTGTGCTCAAGAGCCTGGACCCCGACCTGGCGGTCATGAGTATCGACGTCGGGTCGGACCGGGTGGCTGTTGACACCAACGTCACCGTGGCGGTGGAGGTGGAGAACCTGGGCTTCACCGCGGGCAACGGTAGGCTCCGGGCCTGGGCGGGCCCCTCGGGGACGGGGGAGCTGCTGGAGGAACGCAACGTCACCGTCTACACCGGCATCACCGTCTCCTTCGTCTGGGTCCCCGGGACCAAGGGCGAGGTGGACCTCACAGTGGAGGTGGTGGACGTCCAGCCTGCCGACGCGAACATCTCGAACAACCGTTTGGTGGAGCGGGTCGAGGTTGTGGACCTCCCGGACCTGGTGGTGGGGACCATCACCCTCTCAAACTCACGACCCTATGACAACACCACCATCTCCGCCTCGGTCAGGGTGGACAACGCGGGAGGGCTCAACGCCTCGTGCACCGTCAAGCTCTACATGGACGGGCGGGAACCCGAGAACCTGCTGGGCGACAGGGACACGGCCGTGGGGGCGGACTCCTACTCATACGTGACCTTCGAGTTCCTGGTCACCACGGGACCCCGGATCCTCTACGTGGAGATCGTCAACAGCTACCCGGACGAATCGGACACCACCAACAACCTGGGGACCCACAAGTTCACCGTGGGGGGACCCTTCGAGCCACCCACCGAGGAGCCCGAGGACACGATCCTCCCCATCGACCCCTTCTGGTTCATGATTATTATCGTGGCGGCGATCGTCGCCACGGTGGGCGGTGTGATGTTCCTCCGGCACAGCTGATGGTGGCGAATGGTTCATTACGCCATGCGCCATATCGAGGACCGATGACGGATGTTCCCACCGACCGGGACGTGCTCGAGGAGCTGTACTCCGGAGGAGGGATCACCCGTACCGAGCTCAACTACCTTCTCGGGGAGCGTCCCGGGGCCCTCTCCCGCATGCTCACCACCGAGTTCGTGTCCACCGTGGGCGCCCTGAGGCGCGGGGACTTCCACGAGGTCCACGTCCGTGGCTTCGTCATCTCCGCACCCTCCCACTTCGAGGCCATCTTCCTGGGCGCCAAGCCCCGGCTCGAGAGGCAGGTGGGGGCCACGTCCCTGGCCGTCCTCTCCCCCAGCCCAACCGACGTCGCCTTCGCCCTCCCTGCCGTGGTTCCCCGCTCCGTCTCCACCCTCAAGGACCTCCGGGACTCGAGGTTCGTCAACGCCCACGCCTCGCTGCTGAACCTGGAGACGCTGGGAGGGCCCCCCGCCAGGTTCCTCCTGGTGCACGAGCTCACCGTCCTCACCTTCGAGGACTACTTCGCCGCCCGGGCGCCCTCGATGACCGGGGCGGAGGTGCTGGGCCTCTTGCAGGAGCGCCTCAACCTGGACTTCCCGGAGGTCCGGACCGCACTGCTGGCCCACCTGTTCTCGGCGCCGCCCTACCACGAGCGGGCCGGTGGCACGGGGCTTTCCCTCATGGCCTGCGAGGACAGGCACCGCTGCCTGAGCAAGCGGGCGCTCCACGACGTGCTCAAGGACCTGAGGCTGGCGCTGCCCGCGTACATGACCGGGAGGCGGAGCAGCTCACACATGGACTACCAGGGCATACGGCCCGTGCCCCTGCGCTTCGCCCCCCAGCGGCTCCACTGGAGGTTCAACCAGGAGGAGGCCAAGGCGGCCGCGTTCCTGAGGGAGCGCGCGGGGGCCGGAACGGGGACTGTGACCGACGAGCTGTCCATGTCCACGCGGTCGCTCCTGGAGATAAAGGACTTCGAGCGGGACCTCAAGGAGATGCTCAAGAGGCCCTCGGAGAGGCAGGTGGTGATGTCCGTCTGCGACCTTCCCGTGCTGCTGTCCACCGAGGACCTGGCCCGGGACGAGGCGGCCCTGGAGCTCCACGCCAGCTCCGAGGACGTGGCCCATTCCGTCGTGCACTCGGCCATGGTCACGCCCGCCTCGGTGCTGGGAAGCGGGGAGAGCGTGGACCTGGTGGAGCGCATCCTCCGGGAGATCCACCGGGACTGGCCCGAGCTGGAGGCCTGCATGAAGCGGGACGTGATGTTCGACCTGTCCGCCAAGGGCGGACTGCTGGAGCACGCCACCCGCGCCACCGGGTCCCTGGTCAGGGCCTACTCCCTGGCGCCGGGGGACGCCGTCGCGGGCGTCCGGGACATGTACGTGGGGCTATTCGCCCGGTTCTACGACGCCCTGGAGCCCCAGCTGCGCCAGTACGTGGCGGTGCTGGAGCGGAGGGAGCGGGAGCTCAGGTCCCGCCTGGAGTCGGAGTTCATGGACGCCCTGGAGCACGCCTTCTTCGTGCTGGAGGCCACCCACCCCGACGGTTGGCCCTACCCCGAGCTGGAGAGGCTGGTCCTGAACCGGGTTTCCGTGGGCAGGGCCGGCCTCCGGCAGAGGTTCGACCTAATCCACACCGAGGGCGAGGTCATCGAGGTCGCCCCCGGTGTCTTCCGCCGCATCAGGGTGTCGGAGCTGTTCAGGTAGGGCCAGGGCCCCACTTCCGCCCACCCGCCCGCAACCCATATCAAGCCTCTTCCCCATAGGGGTCGCTTACCCGCGGGGAGGGCAATGGTAGAGGATTACTCGCTCGAGAGCCTGACGGACATGTGGACCTCCTTCTTCAAGGAGCACGGCTACGTGCCCCGGCTCCTGGACGTCGCAGCCCAGTACCCGGAGGTCCGCTCCCTCGAGATACTGTACACCGACGTGGCGCTGTTCAGCGTGGAGCTGGCCGAGCACCTGCTGGAGCAACCCACCGCCTCCCTCATGGCCGCCGACAAGGCCTCCCAGCAGCTGATACCCCCTGGACAGCGGGTTCCGGTGCACATTCGGATAACCGAGCTGCCCATGGACCCTGAGTTCGGTCGGGTCCCCATCCGGGACCTCCGGAGCAAGCACCTGGGCCGCCTGATCGCCGTGGAGGGGCTCGTGCGGAAGTCCACCGAGGTCCGGCCCCGCCTCCGGGTGGCAGTGTTCCAGTGCATGCGGTGCGGTGCGGTGCACCGGATGGAGCAGGACACGCTCCAGCTGAAGGAGCCCCTGGAGTGCTACAAGGAGAACAACGGCTGCCAGCGGGCGGCGGGCTCCACCAAGTTCCGCCTCATCACGAACATAGCCTCCCTCCCTGACCCCTTCCAGTCCGCCTTCGGCGACCGGGAGCTGGACTTCTCGGAGTTCGAGGACACGCAGAAGATAGAGATCCAGGAGAGCCCCGAGGGCCTGCGGGGCGGGGACCAGCCCCAGCGGCTAACGTGCTACCTGGAGGACGACCTAACGGGCAAGCTCTCCCCCGGCGACCGGGTGACCATAAACGGCATCCTCCGGGAGAACCTCAGGTCCCAAGGCTCCCAGAAGTCCACGCTGTTCGAGATATTCCTCTCCGCGGTGTCCTTCGAGCGGAAGAAGGACGACTACGAGGAGATAATCATCACCGATGAGGACGAGGAGCGTATCCTGGCAACGTCCAAGGACCCGGCGCTCTTTTCCAACTTCATCGCGTCCATCGCCCCCACCATATTCGGCATGGAGCCCGAGAAGGAGGCCCTGACGCTTCAGCTCTTCGGGGGGGTGGTCAAGGTGCTCCCCGACAAGACCCGCATCCGCGGCGACATCCACATCATGCTGGTGGGGGACCCCGGCACCGCCAAGTCCCAGCTGCTGCGCTACATGAGGAACCTGGCGCCCCGCGCCATCTACACCTCGGGGAAGGCCTCCACCGCCGCGGGTCTCACCGCCGCCGCCGTCCGGGACGAGTTCGGCGAGGGGAGGTGGACCCTGGAGGCGGGGGCCCTGGTCCTGGCCGACAGGGGNNAGGGGCCTGGCGGCCATAGACGAGCTGGACAAGATGTCCGAGCAGGACCGCTCCGCCATGCACGAGGCCATGGAGCAGCAGTCCATCTCCATCGCGAAGGCGGGCATCACCGCCACCCTACAGGCCCGCTGCGCCATCCTGGGAGCCGCGAACCCCAAGCTGGGCAGGTTCCACGAGCACGCGCTGATGGTGGAGCAGATAGACCTGCCACCGGCCCTCTTCTCCCGGTTCGACATAATATTCTCAATAATCGACAAGCCCGACAGCGCCTGGGACGCGAAGCTGGCGGACCACATACTGAAGGTCCATAGGACGGGGGAGGTGCACCGGCTCAAGGAGCACCTGGACGGACTGCCCCTGCCCGACGACATCCGAGAGGAGGACCTGGAGGCGGTGGAGCCCCTGTATGAGCCGGAGTTCGTTTCCAAGTACGTGGCGTACTCGAAGAACAGGGTGTTCCCCGTCCTGAGCGAGGAGGCGTTCAACGTCATCCGGGACTATTACATCAACATCCGCAAGCAGGGGGAGGGGGAGGAGGCGTCCGTTCCCCTAACCGCGCGCCAGCTGGAGGCGTTCATCCGCCTGGCGGAGGCCTCTGCACGGGTGAGACTGTCGGAGTTCGTGAGCAAGGAGGACGCGGACAGGGCCATCCGCATCTCCGACTACTTCCTCAAGAAGATCATGGGCGGTGAGCGCTTCGACATCGACGTGATAGCCACCGGCATCAGCCATTCCCAGCGGGAGCGCATGCGCATCCTCCTCGACATCATCGACCAGCTCACTCGGGGCGGCGAGTCCCCCAGCGAGGACGACATCTTGGCCGAGGCGGAGGGTTACAACATAGACCGGTCGGCGGCCAAGTCGGTGCTCGCTCGCCTGGTCTCCGACGGGCGCATCTACACGCCCAAGGCGGGCCACTACCGGGTCATCTGAGTTGGCCTGGATGCGACTTATTGCGATAAGTATTTGAACGCTGGCAACAGCTATTCTTGTACCCCTGGTGGTGATACCACGATATACGTAAAGGTGCACAAGCGCCGAGGGCACGTCTGCGCCGCTGCATGCGACGAGGAGCTCCTCGGCACCACCCTCGAGGAAGACCCCTACCACGTCACCATCAAGGAGGACTTCTTCGGCGGAGACCTGGTTGAAGACGACGACGCGGCCACCTCGGCCCTTTTCCAGCGCTCCTCCTCCCTGAACCTGTTCGGCGAGAGGGCCGTCGCTCTTGGGATAGAGGCGGGTTGCATAGACCCGGACAACGTGGTGAGGATCAAGGGAGTCCCCCACGCCCAGATGTTCGAGGTATGAGGCGGACGTTGGCCCCCCCCTTCATCATGGTATCCTTCCCAGCTGCGTGATTCGGGCACAAACGGTTATAAACCAGCCCCTCGTTATTTGCGGTTGGAGGACTAGACTGTGAAGGTGTTGGGGGGCTCAGCATCGCCATTGCTGGCAACCCGCCTCGCGAGGGAGCTGGACGTCGCCCTGGGCAAGGTCGACACCAAGAGGTTCCCGGATGGGGAGTGTTACGTCCGCATCCACGATGACCTTGAGAGGGAGGACGTCATACTCGTCCAGAGCACCCGCAACGACGAGGAGCTGGTGGAGCTGCTCCTCCTCCAGGATGCCATCCAGGAGTTCCGGGTCAGGTCCCTCATCACCGTCGTCCCCTACTTCGGATACGCCCGCCAGGACAAGCTGTTCAACAAGGGGGAGGCCATATCCTCGCGGGCCCTGATCCAGGCCATCCAGAGGAACACCGACACCGTCCTACTGTGCGACGTGCACAACCTGATGATCCTCACGTACTTCGACATCCCCGTGGAGAACGTGTCAGGGATGCTGCAGATAGCCCAGTACCTGAAGGACGCGGGGGTCGAGATGGTCCTGTCCCCCGACGAGGGGTCTGTGTCCCGGGCCCGCATAGTGGGCCAGATAATCGGCACCTCCGTCGACTACCTGGAGAAGACCCGCATCGACGGCGAGACGGTGAAGATCACCACCAAGATGCTGGACGTCTACCGGAAGCGGGTCGCCATCGTCGATGACATCATCGCCACGGGCGGTACCATCGTCGAGGCGGCCAAGCAGCTGAAGGACCAGGGCGCCAAGGAGGTCATCGCGGCGTGCACCCACGGACTCTTCGCCCAGGGTGCCTTGGAGAAGCTGGAGAAGGTGGTGGACACCATCGTATCCTCCGACTCCATAGAGAACGAGACCTCCGCCGTATCGGTGGCCCCGGAGCTCTGCAAGGCCATCAAGAACTACCAGTAGGTCCGTTAAGGTACCAACGTTCCCCAAAACTATAAGAGAGCGGACGCGTTAATCAGATACACTGGGTGAGATTATGGTAGCCCAACGTTCACTACCTGCAACGGTCCTGTCTGTCCTGGTCGTGATCATGTTCCTGCTCACCGGCGTGGCCGCCGCGCTGGGTGAGGAGGAGCCTGACACCACCGAGGACGAATGGGTACCGAGTGCGGTGCTTCAAGGCGAGGGAGTGGAGCCCAAGGTCACTCCATACTACGTGAGGACCACCTCGGGCGCGGCCCCGGTCAGCGGCACGCTTTCCCCCGCGGCCCTCAACGAGAGCGACGTGCTGGCGGAGACCTCCGTCAACGGACCGGTCGCCCCCCGTCTGCTCATCAACAACGTGGGCTCCTTCACCATGTACGTCAGCAGGATGCCCCTCTACATCTACGGCGTCAACCAGGTGGCCATCTGGGCGAAGTCGAACGAGGACGTCCAGGGCGCCCAGTTCCGGGTCCACCTCCAGAGGAACGGGCAGAACCAGCGGACCATGAGCACCCCGCCCACCACGCTGACGTCCGCCCCCATGGAGCTTACGGTCTCCGACCCGCCCAGGTCCTTCACAGAGCCCCTGATCATACGACCGGGGGAATCGTTGGGCATCTTCATCCAGTACACCGCCCGGTCCAGGTATCCCATCGGACCGGCCCCGGGATGCGTCATCCTGTCGAACACGCTCATCCACGCCACCCGCATCGAGCTGCTGGCCTCCCCCATGGAGATGAACGTGACCGCCCCCACCTTCGCCGAGGGGCACATGCAAATCCAGGGGAGGATCATCGACACCTCCGACGTGGACCCGATGGAGAAGCTCCTCTACAACCTGGAGATCATGACCTCCGGAGGGAGGTTGGTGAAGGCGTCCCAGATCCGTCAGGAGTCCTTCGCCCCCGACGAGGAGAAGATCCTTATCAACTGGTCTTGGGACTACAAGAAGGCCGATGATGTCACCGACGGCCTCTTCGAGTTCAAGCTGGACGTCTCCTACGGGGTCTACGGGGTGAACTATACAAACTCCTCCTTCTACGAGGTGGTGTTCCCAGAAAAGCAGGAGGAGGACGGAGGTTTCTTCACAGGCTTCGACACATGGTACATCGCCTTGATCCTCATCGTGGGGGTCGTGGTGGTGGTGGCCGTGATCTTCTTCCGCAGGTCCCGGGCCTCCTACCCGCCAGGGTACATGCGCCCCCGGGGACCCCCCAAGGCGAAGAAACCTAAGAAGCAGAAGAAGCCGAAGCTCACCCGGAAGCAGAAGAAGATGATGAAGGAGGCCAAGAACGGCCTGCCACCCCCTGGTGGNNCACCGGACAGGACGCGCATGCCGGGAGCCGGGCCTCCCAAGGGAGGCGCTCCACCGCCCAGGTCGCCAGGTGCGCCTGGGGGCGCCCCGAGGCCGGGTACCTCGCGTCCCCGTCGTTAGGGCTGCCCAAAGTTGGCCATCACAAGCCTTAAGTCGGATGAACGTCAGTGCGCCCAGCGAATGCACCTGACCCAGGAGGAGGAGGACATCCTCGCGGGCGAGGCCGGCGAGGGGCGTCAGTGGGCCATGGAGCTCCTGGTAGGCCTGGGCAGGATCTTCGACGCCGAGGACCTTGTGCCCATAGAATCGGCCCAGCTGGCGGGGGTCTCGTTCAAGACCATCGGCGAGCCAGGCCTGGGATGGCTGCAGGACGTGTCCAGGAGCTCGGTGGTGTCCGTGCCAGCGATGCTCAACCCAGCGGGCATGGACCCCGCCCGCTGGAAGGAGATGGGCGTCTCAGAGGATTTCGCGTCCAAGCAGAGGGCCATCCTCCGGGCCTACAACAGGATGGGCGTGGAGCTGACGTGCACGTGCACCCCCTACCTGATCGGCAGGTCCCCCGGCTTCGGAGATCACGTGGCCTGGTCCGAGAGCAACGCCGTCAGCTTCTGCAACTCCGTCCTGGGGGCGAGGACCAACCGCGAGGGCGGACCCAGCGCCCTGGCGGCCGCGGTGGTGGGCAAGACCCCCAGGTACGGCCTGCACATGCCCACAAACCGGCTACCCACGGCGGAGGTCAGGGTGGACCCGGGGGACACCAACGTGGACTACGGGGCGTTGGGCGTGCACGTCGGACGGGAGCTGGGGAACGCCATCCCCTTCTTCCGGGGCATCCGCCCCACCGGTGACGAGCTGAAGACCCTGGGTGCGGCGATGGCCGCAAGCGGGGCCATCGCCCTGTTCCACGTGAGGGGCGTCACCCCCGAGGCCCAGGCGGGCATCGAGCCCGAGAGGGGTCTGGAGACCCTCTCGGTGGGACCGGAGGAGCTGGAGAGGGCCCAGAAATCCCTCTCATCGTCCCTGCGCGAGCAGGACGTCGACCTGATCACCATCGGGTGCCCCCACGTGTCCATAGACGAGCTGGAGGAGATCGCCCAGTTCCTCAAGGGCAGGAAGCGGAGGAAGGACGCCCCGGACCTGTGGGTGTGCACCAGCAAGGAGGTCAGGAAGCTGGGGACCGAGGCCGTCAAGATCATCGAGGGCTTCGGCAAGGTCCTGGTGGATACCTGCATGGTGGTCGCCCCAATAGACGAGGTCGCCTCCAGCACGGCGACCAACTCGGGGAAGGCCGCCACCTACCTGCCCCTGGATGCCTTCTGCGGCCAGAAGGTCCTCTACAGGTCCACCCCCATGCTGCTGTCGCTGCTGGTCGAGTGACCCTCCGGCCCGGGACAAGCCTTTTATCCCCCGAACGGCCTTGTTCGTCGCCCGGGAGAGCCAGCCAGTGACCGAGAGGAAGAGTGGACGTAGGAATGACGGGGACGTGCGCCTCGAGGGTCGCCAGATATCCGGAGGGGTCGGCAGCGGGAAGGCCCTGGTACTGGAATCAGACCTGTCCTTCCTGGGCGGGGTGGACCCCAAGACGGGCCGCATCAAGGACCGGGCCACGGGCGCCTTCAATCGCACCGTACGGAACAAGGTCCTGGTCTTCCCGAAGGGGAAGGGCTCGACCGTGGGTTCCTACGTCATCTACGGTCTCTCTGCCAACGGCAAGGCCCCCGCCGCCATCGTGAACGCCGAGACCGAGACCATAGTGGCCACGGGAGCCATCCTGGCCAAGATACCCCTGGTCGACCAGGTCGAGATCGAGGCCATCAGAACCGGTGACCGGGTCACCGTCGACGGGGACCGGGGAGAGGTCGTTGTCCATCGCTCGGGGGGTGACTGAGGTGTTCGGCGGTCGGAAGACCAAGAAGGAGCTGAAGGAGCTCAAGGAGGAGCACCATGACCTGGAGGGGCGGTTCGACGACCTCCAGAAGGAGCACGAGAAGCTCCAGCACGAGGCTGGCGAGCAGACGAACATGCGCATCTCCTACATCGAGGAGGAGATCGAATCGATGAACCAGCGGGTCGAGAAGCTGGCCACCGACTCCTATGAGATCAGGGGCGAGGTCCGGGACATCCACGAATCGGTGCTCGGCATGCAGACCTCCCTGTCGGAGATCGTCAAGCTCTACAAGGCCATCATAACCCAGTACGGTTTCGGGGATATGAAGAAGGCAGCCCAGGGGCGCCCAGCCCCGCCCGCCAAACGGACACCTGGTGAGGAGCCAGGCGACGAGATCATCCGTGCGTTGGAGAAGGAGCGGGGCAGGTCGCCCAAGGGGGCCCTCAAGAAGAAGGCGCCGTCCGAAATTTCGAAGAGGCCCGCTGGTGGAGGAATAGCGGCCTCCCCGCCACCGAAACCACGCCCCGCCCCCATGAGCAGCAACGCCCTTGACGAGCTCCACCGCCTTTCCGAGGCCTCCAAGGACGATGAGGACCTGCCGGCGAAGCTGGTGGCCAGGTCCGAAAGGGGCGACAAGGTGGACCGGGTAGCCCGCAGGGACCTGGAGCGCCCTGGTGCTGGGGAGCTGGACCGGGAGGGCGACTTCACCCGCAGCCTCCCCAAGAAGGACCTCAAGCCTCAGGAGAAGGTCGTGTCAGGGCCATCGGGACCCGGTCCTGGCTGGGAGTCCATGGAGCCCCCCGAGGGGTCCCGGGACAAGAGGAGGCCCAAGCCGAAGCTGGAGGACCTCCTGAGCCCGGAGTAGGAGGATAGCTGTGGAGGGTCCCATCCATGTGGTCACGTGCTTCCTGAGGAGAGGCGACCGAATCCTGGTGCTCAAGAGGTCCATGGACGTAAAGACGAACAAGGGCAGGTGGGCCGGGGTCTCGGGTTACGTGGAGCCAGGGGAGACTCCCCGGGAGACGGCTTACAAGGAGATGGAGGAGGAGATCTCCGCCAGGCCTGAGCAGGTAAAGCTGGTCAGGGAGGCCCCACCGCTTACCTTCCTGGACGACGAGCACGACACCACTTGGGTGGTCCATCCCTTCCTCTTCGACGACCTGGGGGTCGATGTGGTGCTGGACTGGGAGCACACCAAGTGCGCCTGGATAGAGCCCTCGCAGATGGCCTCCCTTGACACGGTGGTCAGCCTGAGAAGGACCCTGGAGGCTGCGCTGGGCAGGTCGGGGGATTGAGAACAGTTCCGCTAGGGGCCGCGTCGGTCAATCTTCACTCGACGACATACATGCCAGTGTACTCGTAGTTCCCATTCGACACCTTGATGATCTCCCCGTCGGGGGCGATGACGTAATCGTTCGAGGGTTCCATGGTCACAAGCCTCCTAGCGGACACAATAGCAGATACCAGTGCTTATAAACCCCCCGGGCAGAATATCATCGATGTTTCTCACCACCGAACATGCGGCGGCCATAATTATGGCCCTTACCATAAAACAAAAAGGTTTTTGTAGGGCCAGAGGAATAGAAGCGGCGCCTGGAGGAACTCCGTGCTGGGGATAATCGCCGGTTCCCGAGTAGCCAATATATTCGAGGATTTCAAAGAATCCGAAGAACGGGTGGTGACAACACCCTACGGAGCGGTGACAGTGACCCTGGGGCTGCTCTCCCAGGCCCCCGTGGCTTTCCTCACCAGGCACGGCCATTCGAAGGTGCCCCCGCACAAGGTGCCCTACCTTACCAACATGTGGGCGCTGGCGGACGTGGGCGTAGACAAGGTGGTGGCCACCTCCACGGTCAGGTCCCTTTCCGATGCCGCGCCGCCCGGAACGCTGTGCATACCCAAGGACTTCGTGGACCTGTCAGGCCGCAGCCACACCTTCCACGCCGGTGCCAGGGAGGGCGTCTATTACGCTGACATGACGGAACCCTTCTGTCCCCGGCTGCGGTCGGCCATCGACCACGTGGCCAGGTCCCTGGGGACCCCCATGCGGCGGGACATACAGGTCCTGAACGTGTCCGGTCCCGCCCAACCTACCCCAGCGGAGGCGGCCTGGTACCGGGCCATGGGCGCCGATGTGATGTCGATGACGGTGGCGACGGAGGCCAAGCTGGCCCGCGAGAAGGGGCTGTGCTACCAGCCGATAGTGATCCCCTACAACTGGGCCAGCGGCATCAACCACTACATCGAGGAGGAGCAGTCGGTGGAGCTGGTCCGACGCATGAGGGACTACACGATAGACCTGCTAGCGGCCCTTCCCACCTTCACCGACTGGAGCGACTGCCCCAACTGCTGGCAGGGCATGCTCTGAGTACCGGACCACCACAACATTTTATCGTCAGCACCACCCTTTCCATTGATATGAAGCGAGAGCTGGTCCCGATCCTGGCCTGTCCCTCGTGCAAGGGTGCGCTGGGTCTCGAGGCAGAGGAGGAGGATGCTGGCACCGCCGAGGTCACAAAGGGGAGCCTGGAGTGTTCGTCCTGTGGCGCGATCTACAGGATATCGGGCGGGATCCCCGACCTGAGGCCGCTGGAACCCTGACGTCCCGAGGGCTAGTGGAGCGTCTCCAAGAAGGCCTCGTAGGCGTTGGCGTCCATCAGGTCCTCCAGGGCGCCGTCGGCCCGGAGGAGTACAAGCCAACCGGAACCGAAGGGCTCCACGTTGACCGTCTCTGGGGAGTCGAGCAGGGACTCGTTCACCTCTTCCACGGTGCCGGCCACAGGGCTGTACACGTCGGAGGCGGACTTGACGGATTCCACTACGCCCATGGCGTCGTCCTTCTCGAAGTGGTCGCCCGGGGAGGGCAGCTCCACGTAAACTATGTCGCTGAGCGCGTCCTGGGCGTAATCGGTGATGCCGACGCGGACCAGCTCGCCCTCTACCTTGGCCCACTCGTGGTTCTTGGTGTAGAAGTAGCCTGCCTCGACCTTGCTCATGGTACCACCCTTGCTGGCCCTCCGAATCGCTTAGCTCTATATTTGTCTTTGGGGGAGCTCACTCCTCGGCCTGGGCACCGCGCTCCCCGGGCATCATGAAGCGGGAGAGCACCACCGCCTCGTCGGAGATGTGGATGCTGTCGCCGACCTTCAGGTCGGGTATCCGCTTGGGCTCGTGGCCCCTGCCACGGGGGGGCACGAAGACGTGCAAGGGGGTGTCCGGCTCCTTGTACCTGTCCTGGACGTACGCCAGGCCGACCTGCGACCCGTCCTCGATCGTGGCACATGAGGTCACGTGGCCGACCACTTGGCCCCTCCGGTTGGTCACCGGAGAGCCCGGCTTGACCACGGGGATCCCCCTTTTCATCATCTTGAACCTCACTATGCTGGAGGAGCGGACCCGGTCCCTCTCCTGCTGGCCGCCGCGTCCGATGAAGAAGGGCTTGTGCATCCTGACGAACTGGGGATAACCAGCGTCGAGGGGGCAAAGGTCCAGGTCCCCCGCCAGCTCGTGACCGTACAGGGGGAAGCCGGCCTCGGTGCGGGTGGAGTCCCGGGCGCCCAGGCCCGCTGGCTTCATACCGTGGGGCTTGCCCGCCTTCAGGATGGTCTCCCAAAGTTGAGGGGCATCATCGGGGTGCACGTACATCTCGAATCCNNTCCCGCCACAGGCCCGATGACCAGCTTGTTCCGGCCCAACATCCCGAGGGCCTTAGCCAGCTGCTCGTCGACCACGCACTCCAGGAGTATGTCGAGGGAGGCGGGACCCTGGAGGCTGATGTCCACCCGCTGGTCCCGACCGTTTTTGGGGTCCTTGAGGTCCAGCAGCTGGAAGTCCTTCGCGTCCAGCTCCACCCAGGGTCTGGCGGGGTCGATGACGGCCCTGCGGTCCTTGACGGCCTGCAACCAGTCCCAATCCTTCTCCGCGTTGGCGGCGTTGACCACGACCATGAAGTCGTCCTCCGCCAGCCTGTAGATGAAGATGTCGTCGATGGGTATGCCGTCGGGTCCCAGGAGGTAGGAGTACGAGGCATCCCCCGGGGCCAGGAGGGGCACGTAGAAGGTGGAGACCAGGTCCAGGAACCTCTCCGCGTCGGGGCCCCGCACGCCGAACACGCCCATGTGGCTGACGTCGAACAACCCCGCGGTCTCGCGGACCGCCGCGTGCTCCTCGGAGATCTTGGTGTACCACACCGGCATCAACCACCCCGCGAAGGGCACGATGGTCTTGGTGTGCTCGGCATGCCAGTCATAGAGGCAGCTCTTTTTCGGCTCCAGGCCCGGATCGGCCCAATGCCACTCCTCCTTGTCCGAGGACGGGGACAGGACATCGTAGACGGCCCTCTGTCCGACGAAGTAGGGTTTGTGGGTCTCCAACATTCCCGCCGGGGCGTCCTTGATGTCCTTCGTCTCGCCGACCAGCGAGTCCCCCTTTGCGGGGGAACCGCCCGCCGAGAGGAGCATGTCCCAGACGGTCCTAGCCACGTGGGATGGGACGACCAGCTCGAAACCGTCGGAACCTCCCCAGGTGGACCTGTTGACCAGCACCCGGGCGCCCTTCACATCCACCAGGTCCGCCTGGCCCATGTCCACCGCCTTCCCTGGCAGCACCTTTTCGATGGCCTTCGAGGCGCCCTTCCCCTTGAGGGCCAGGAGCACCATCTCCCTGTCGTCAGGGTTCGAGAGGTCCTCCACCACGACGGGTCCGTCCACCTTGACGTGGAGGTCCTCGCCGTCGACCAGCACGTAGCTCTCCGAGAGGTACCTGAACCAGCCCAGCACCCTGTCGTGACCGTCGTTGTGGGTCAGGACCAGGAAGGACTCCCGGCCCCTCTCGTCCCTCTCCTCACGGATGATGACCACGTCGTCGAGGGCCGTGCCGTCCTTGTCGAGGACGTAGGACCTGGTGCTGGCCATCACCTTCAGACGCCAGGTGTCGGCGGTGACGGCCGCCTGGATGAACTGCCGGGCCCGGGCGCCCACCACGCGGATCACCCCGTGGGAGCTGGCATCCACCGCCAGCAACCCGTTCGCCGGGGGTGCCCTGCCCTGCAGGAGCGGGAGGGGCTCCCCCGTGGGCTTTCCAGGTATGCGGAAGTAGTGGGGGTAGTCGGAGACGGCGTCCCCCTCCCGGAGGATGCCCGAGTCGCGCATCAACGTCTCCACGTCCCGCTTGGTCTTCTCGAAGAGCATCACGTCCAGCTTGCCGCGGCCCACGGGCTTGAAGGCACCGTTGTAGTGGTACGCGTGGATCCCCTTGAGCATGTCCGCGATGATGACGGCAAGGCGGTGGAACTCGAACTCGCCCCAGCCCTGCTGGGTCATGAAGGTGGTCCCCACGCGGATGGCGGTGGGGTGGACGGCGCTGTCGTCCCCGGCCTTGGTGTTCTTGTTGAGGGTGATCCCGGTCAGGTCGAGGAGCCGGGACACGACCTCGCCCTTGGGGGTCTCCCCCGTGGGGCCAGGGACCTTCTTCAGGTCCACCATCACGTAGTGGCAGTCCGTCCCGCCGTAGGCCAGGGAGAGGCCCTCATCCTCGAAGACCTCGCCCAGCACCCTGGCGTTCTTCTTGACCTGACGCTGCATGTCCCGGAAGGCGTCCGACTTGGCGATCTCGAAGGCGACGGCCTTCCCGGCGATGACGTTCTCGTGGGGCCCCCCCTGCTCGCCAGGGAACACCGCCAGGTCCATCCTCCTGCCTATCTCGGCGTCAGTGGAAATGACGACAGCGCCCCGGGGGCCGCACATGGTCTTGTGGGTGGTGAAGGTGATGGCGTCGGCGATGCCCACTGGGCTTGGGAACTCCCCAGCGGCCACCAGGCCCGCCGGGTGGGCGATGTCCGCCAGCAGGAAGGCGCCCACGTCCTCGGAGATCTCCTTGAAGGCCTTCCAGTCGATGTCCCGGGGATAGGCGGAGTAGCCAGCGATGATGAGCCCCGGCCTGACCTCCTGGGCCTGCTCGTTGATGGCGTCCATGTCCAGCAACCCAGTGGTCTGGTCCACGGTGTAGGGATGGACCCGCTGGTACTTGCCGGACCGGTTGACGGGGCTTCCGTGGGACAGGTGACCTCCCGAGTCCAGGGCCATGCCCATGACGGCGTCACCAGGCTCGAGGGTGGCCAGGTAGACCGCGTTGTTGGCGGCGGCGCCCGAGAGGGGCTGGACGTTCACGTATATGTCGTCGGGTCCCACCAGGTCGTTGGCGAAGGCCTCGGCGCACCGGCGCTGTGCCAGGGACTCGAAGAAGTCCACGTAGTCGCAGCCCTTGTAGTACCTCCTGTCGGTGTAGCGCTTCAGGTACGAGAGCTGGTGTCCATAGTCGTCCAGGTAATCCACGTCCCATCTGCACATCCGGGACCCGGGAAGGCCCTCGGCGTAGAGGTTCGTGTAGGGGCTGGCCACCGCATCGGAAACGGGTCGAGGGCAGATGCTCTCGGATGCGATGAGGATGACCTTCCTGCGCTGCCTCTCCGCCTCCAGCCTGATGAGCTCCGACGAGAAGTCATCCAGTTCGTCCGTGAGGGGCATGTCCAGGAGGTCCTTGTAGGGGCCATCGAATCCACCGGCCATGGTGTCACCTCCCCACCAGGTCCGACAAAGACCCGGCTGGGCGTGCCCCCGAAGAGGATAGCCCCCGATAAACCTTTTCGTGGAGGCCAGGGCCCGACGGAAAGGGTTTTGACCCGTCGCGGCCATCGTCACCCGTCATGGAGCCCGACGATTACTTGGGGGTGATGGACCGCATATACGACCTGCCCAAGCACCTGCTCCAGCGGTCCGAGGTCTTCGTCCCCACGCCCGAGCAGCGCCTGGAGCGCATCCAGGTGACCCGGGAGTTCCTGGACCGTGCCGTGCCGGGCTGGAGGGACGTCAAGGTGGTCCACGTGGCTGGCACATCGGGGAAGGGCTCCACGGCATGGATGCTGGCCTCGATTCTGTCCACGCGTCACAGGACGGGATTGGTCACATCGCCCCACCTGTTCGACCTGCGGGAGCGCATCCGCGTCGACCTGGAGCCGATATCCCGGGAGGACCTGGCCAGGACCTTCGAGGAGCGGGTGGTGGGGCCCTGCAGGATGCTGGTGGGCGAGGACGAGGCCTTCGCCCTCCGCTTCCCCGAGGTCATCCTGGCCACCGCCTTCGCCCACTTCCTGGATGTGGGGGTGAACTGGGCTGTCATCGAGGTTGCCCTGGGTGGCCGGTACGACCAGTCCAACGTGGTCGAGCCCGCCGCCGCCATCATAACCAACGTCAGCTACGACCACATGCACCAGCTGGGCGGGACGCTGGAGGAGATCGCCCATCACAAGGCGGGCGTCATCAAGGAGGGCGTGCCCGTCTTCACCACCGAGACCAAGGAGGAGGTCCTGGCGGTCATCCGCGAGGAGGCCGACGAGAAGGGGGCACCCCTCCATGTGGTGGAGGTGCCCCCGGGCCCCGGAGGTAGCCTCAAGTTTCGCGGCCTGGAGTGGAGGTTGGCGATGAAGGGTGGCCACATGAGGACCAACGCCGCCCTGGCGCTGTCGGTGGCGCTGGACGTTGCTGGGCTCCCCGCCGAGGATTGCATGAAGGCGTTGGCCACCGCCCAGATGCCCGCCAGGTTCCAGGAGTTCAGACCGGGGGTCTTCGCAGACGTGGCCCACAACCCCGCCAAGACCACCGCGCTGGCGGCGACGATGGACGAGGAGCTGGGCACTAGACGCCGGGTGGTGGTCATGGGCCTCACCGACAAGAAGGAGGCCCCCGAAGTGCTGGCTCCCCTGGTTGGGGTGGCCGACGCCCTGGTGTTCACCAGGTCCCGCTACCGTGGGGCGGACCCCCAGGGCCTGCTCGACGCCTGGATGGGGCTGGACACCCCTTCCCCTGCCGAGGTCGTCGACGTCCCGAGGGAGGCGCTGGAGAGGGCCATCGAGTGGGCCGGGGAGGGGGGCGCGGTGGTGGTCACTGGCTCCACCTTCGTGGTGGACGAGGCCCTCAACCCAGATGCGGAGGTCCTGGAGGCGAACGCCCTCTACGTCCCTCCCGGGGAGGCCCCAACCCGAAAATGACGGCGAACGCCGAATCGATTTAGGGCCTGGCTCGCTAGATTTATATAGGGCAACATCCCAATTATTTGGATTGCCAGAGGGATCTGGTCACTGGGGTGAAGAGAACGAACGAGCGGACCGCCCTGCCCTGCGTGAAGGATTGTAAGCTCCTTTGCGTCACGGGCGTGCTGACCTTGGACGAGGAAGATAGACTGGTCTACTTTTGCGACCTTTGCGACCTACATAGATAGGTCCACTCGAAATTGACCGACCGACCGCCGGCCTTGAAGGCGTTATCACAGGAGTTCCTTCAGCCTGCGCTCCATCTCCGCCTTCGGCATCACACCCACCAATGAATCCACGTGCTGACCGTCCTTGACCACCAGCACGGTCGGGATGCCCATGATGCCGAACTCCATGGCCAGGTCCTGGTTCTCGTCGGTGTTCAGGAAGCCGAACGTCATGGTCCCCTTGTACTGCTCGTGCAGGGCCTCCACGATGGGGGTTATCTGCTTGCACGGGCCACACCACGGGGCCCAGCAGTCGATCACTAGGAACCTGTACCTATCGGCGATGGCAGGATAGTCGGAGGTGGTCACCTCGATGGGCAGGTCAGGCGCGCTCCCCTCAGGCACCTCAGAAAGCGGTTGGCATTTCATCGGATTATTAGCCTCCAATGGTAGGAGGGCAAAATGGGCCTAGGGTAGTTAAACTTTCTCATTTCCCTATCAACGACCCCTCCCAGAGGATGCCGGGGAGGGGCATCGCGCAACCCTTTTTATAGGGGACTCCGGTACACCTGGCATGTCCCGCCGGATGTCCATCATGGTCGTATCCCTGGTGGCGGTGCTCCTCCTCTCCTCCGTCGGATGCATCGAGGTCAAGGATAAGCCCCCGCAGGGACCCTTCGTCATAGAGCTGGACACGGAGGAGATGTTCTTCATCGACGACTCCGGTGGCCACCTGGAGGGACCCCACGCCCACGTGGAGACGGAGATCGCCCACGCCCACGAGGAGTACGCCTGGGACATCGAGGGCCTGGGGGAGTTCGAGGGGGCTGAGGTGGAGCTGCCCGCCCACGAGGTGGGCGTCCGCAAGGCTTCGTACAACATCCACTTCATAGACCAGGAGAACCACACCGGCCTGTCCGTGGCGACGGTCCCCGACCTCTCTGGCATCTACTTCGTCATCGGCGACGGCATCGGCCTTGAGGAGGGTGACCACGACGAGCAGACCCTGGACCTGGAGGTCACGCCGGGAGTCAACCTGACCGAGGTGTCCTCCCACGAGGGTTGGAGCATCCTGGAGTACGCGGGCCGACTCAGCGACCCTTGGGGCGTCATGCTGTTCCACAACTACAGCAACACGGGGAACGTGACCTACCTGGTGGGCACCCATGTCAAGTCCGGAGACGTCCTCGAGGAGGATGTGGGGTCGATAAGGATACAGCCAGGTGAGACCCACATCCTCGCGTATCTGGAGGGAGAGCTCCACGTGACCATATGGAAGCTCAATTACAATGACGCGGTTGATACCCCAGAGTTCGATGGGCTCTACGACGAGCTGCCGAAGGAGTACCGGACCCACATCGGCAAGCTGGAGTGGGAGGGCCACGTGGGCGAGCCCGAGGAGACCCCTGGCTTCGGTTCGTTGGTCGCCGTCACCGCCGTGGTCGTCGCCCTGGTCGTGGTCCGCACCCGACGCCGCTAGGCGGGGCTCAGACTATCTTGAGGATCGTCGACACCGACGAGCCCTGCAGGTTCCCGTACTCGATCTCCACCCGGAGCGTCACCGTGTCGTCCACGTCGCCCTTGGCGAACAGCACCACGGTGAGGATCCTCGTCTCGTCGGGGGCCAGCAACAGGGACGTCTCGGGGTCCTTCGCGAACTCGAAGGCATCGGGACCCGTCAGCTCGTAGGTGATGGACACCTGGGTGTCGACGTTGCCGCGGCTGGTCAGGTTGAAGGTCACGTTCTTCGCGCTGTCCTTAGCGAAGGACCACTGGGTGTGGGGTGACGAGATGGACACCTGGTAGTCCACCGTGCCCACGTTGAGCCGGAAGACGACGGCCATCTGGGACTCGACCACGCCATCCTGGCCGATCCAGAGGGAGACGGGCACACCGGCGGTCTCGGGCGTGCCCGGCGGCGCGTAGACCCATGCCCGGACCTCCCCCGTCTGGTTGTTGGCCAGCGACAGATTGTCCAGGGGCGGCGTGGTCTCCACCTCCCCTGGGGTCATGTGGTCGACATCGGTGCCGGTGAGGGTGTGCCATAGGCCCGAGCCCACCATTAGGGAGAGGTTGAAACGGGTGGTCCCGTTCTCTGGGTGGGAGACCAGGTTCTTGAAGCGTATGGTGTAGTTCCTCACCATGTCGATGGGTATGTTCTCCTCCGCGGGGACCTCGCGGGGCTCCACCCACCCCACCTTGGCGCGGAAGTGGGCATCCTCGGTCCTCCCGCCACCGTTGGGGTCGGTGTAACGGATCTCCACCACGAAGTCCTTCCGAGACCCCAGCTCGGCGTCGACCGGGGGCGAGACGGCCAGACCGACCAACGTAGTGTAGTTCATGGTGCTGTCCTTGCCTATGTTGAAGGGCTTGCTCCACTCGAGGATGCCCTTCGGGAACTCGATCCGTTCGTGGAAGACCATGTCCCACCCCCCGGTGTCCTGGACCCTGATCTGGCCGTCGACCCGGGTGTTGCCGGTGTTCACGATGACCAGGGTGTTGTTCACCCACTCGCCGGGGAAGGCGTGGACCTCCGGCCTCTCGAACTCGGGCTCGATGTCGGGGTCCAGGTCCGCGAAGGCGAAGGGGGTGGGCACGAAGCAGACGACCAGCATTGCGATGGCCGCCACGCCCATGATGTACCTCGATGGCTTGAGGGGCGATATGTCGTTGAGGGGGGGCGGGTGGTTCATGAACAGGATCATGAGCCCGATGAACAGGACCCATCCCCAGTATCCCGTGAAGATGCTCACCATGAGCATCCCCACGATGGTGGCGTAGCCCACGAGCTTGGCGTAGCCGCCGAAGAGGGACCTGATGATGTGGCCCCCGTCCAGCTGGCCAGCGGGGAGAAGGTTGAGGAAGGTCACCAGGAAGCCCACCCATCCGGCGAAGGCGGTGGGGTGTATGAGCACGTCGTCCGGCGTGGGCACCAGGTACGCCAGGGCGTCGAATATCAGGGGCGTGCCCAGGATGATGGTGGCGGACTCGTCGGGACCCACGTAGATGGGGTCCCAGACGCTCAGCTTGAAGCCGAGGACGGTAACGAAGATGGCCACGACGAACCCGGCTATCGGTCCTGCGAAGCCGATGTCCATGAGGGCCCGCTTCGACTGGATGGGTTCACGTAGCGAGATGAAGGCGCCCAATGTACCTATGAAGAACACCGGTGGGGGAGCCGGGATGAAGAAGGGTAGCGAGGCCGCCACCCTGTGTCTCCGGGCGGCCAGGTAGTGTCCCATCTCGTGGAGGCCCAGGATTAGCATGAGGGGGAGGGCGAAGTAGAGGGCACCCTTGCCAACCGTCTCCCACGAGAAGAACGGTAGGTCCTCGTACGACATCACGAAGAGCATCCCGGCGGCGATGGTGGAGATGATGGTGAGGGCCAGCATGATGCTGTTGACGGTGGTGCTCCGGAACTGCCTCTCTGGCATCCTCACCACGTAAACCACGTAGCCTGGCCTCTCCTTCAGCAGGTTGGGGACGTAACCCAGGTCCAGGAGCTCCCTCCTCATGTCGTCGAAGCTCTCCTCCAGCGTGCGCTCGTCCACCTGCACGAAGAAGGCGTACGCCGTGCGGTCGAACCTGACATCGTTGACGATGAAGTACTTGGATATGGTGGAGCGGAGGAGGTTTACGGTGAAACCATAATCCTCCTCTTCCGGGAGGTCGGGCAGCATGTCCAGTTTGGCCATGTGGGTGCCCGTATATAAAGGTAGAGCCTCTATTCTGGGGGCTGGTCATCAATCCTGGCCACCCGAATCCACGGTCATTCCATGTTGATCAGGGTCTGCTCCCCCACCACCATCTTGTGGGACCTTCCCCTGACGACAACCTTGTCTGCCAGCACCGTCTCGTGGAGGATCACGTCCCGGACGTCGCATCCCTCGGCCAGGATGCAATCGGAGAGGACGGAGTCGCGGATCTCCGTGTCCCTTCCCACCGTTACGTAGGGACCCACCACGCTCCGCTTGATGACGCATCCGCCCTCCATGGCCACCGGTGGGACGATGACGGACTGCTCCAGCACCGCCTCAGGGTCAACGTGGTTGGCGGGTGGGAGGTCGTCCAGCAGCCTGTGGTTGACCCTGATGAGCATGTCTGGCCGTCCACAGTCGTACCACCTCTCGATGTGGAAGCCCTTGAACACCGCGCCGGCCTCGGACATCAGCACCATCGCGTCGGTCAGTTGGTACTCCCCCCTCGTCCTGATGTCCTTGTCCACCACCTCCTGGAGGGCGTTGAACAGGCGGTCCGAGTCCTCGAAGATGTAAGCCCCGGCGATGGCGGTGTCGGTGGTGGGCTCCCGGGGCTTCTCCATCATGGCGGTTATCGTCCTGTCGGCGTCCATCTCCATCACGCCGTAGTTACGGGGGTCCTCCACGATCTTGTAGCCCACCGAGGCGTCGCAGGGCATGGCCGCGTGGTGGGCCTCCAGCATGTCGGAGTAGGCCATGCCGAAGATCTCGTCCCCCAGCGTCACGATGAGGCCTCCAGGGGGGACCGCCTCCCTGCCCTGGAGGACCGCGTGGCCCAGGCCCTGCCTGTCCTCCTGGTGGACGAACCGGAAGTCGAAATGGTCGCCGTAGGCCTCCTGGCAGTACCCTTCGACCTTCTCGGCCATGTAACCGACGATCACCGTCACCTGGTCCACCACACCGTCCAGTCCGTCCAGGATATGGCCCAGTATGGGCTTGCCCGCCACGTAGACCAGCGGCTTGGGGCGCGTGAAGGTGAAGGGGCGCAGCCGGACGCCCGAGCCTGCGGCGGGGATGAGAGCGGAGTACGTCACCATTGTGCTCGACCGCGGGATGGCGCCCCCACGTATTTGTCCGTTTCGACACGGGCAGCTGTCTGCGAAAAGGGGGCCCGACGGGGGTCGGTGGACCCTTGCTGGCAGTACGCTGGCTATGCCAGGAAACAGCATAGTTTAAGTACTGGTAGAAGCTAACAGGGGACGGGTCCACCATGGTCCGCAGTCCCCTGGGGAAGCATAAGCACGAGGATTGCCGTTACTCCGAGATGGAGTGGCTACCCCCCTCGTCCCCCATGGTGGAACGCGTGCCCATCCAGCACAAACCCTACTGCAGCAAGTGCGGCATCGTGAAGAACATAGGTTCCGACCGAGCCCGGAAGCTGGGTTTCTTCGCCACCGCCCTCGGGAGGCTCAAGAGCCGCATCGACAAGGAGCACGATCGGTCGACGTACTCCATTGCAAAGCTCTCCGAGGCCCAGGTCAGGTTGATAATCAAGCGCCTGGAGAGCGTGGAGGGCTTCGACGACCCGTACGCCATGACGTTCCACTCCCAGCTGGAGCTGTTCGAGGCGGCGGTCAAGTCGGTCAGGCCCGACATGCCCGTGGCCGTGCTGGAGGAGATCCTGGTGAGGCAGCGGTGAGCCCTCCCGGGGGACCCTAGGACGGAGGAGGCTAGATGAAGGCGGTAATCCTTGCTGCTGGAGAGGGGACCCGGCTCAGACCCCTGACCATCTCCAGGCCGAAGGTGATGCTCCGTGTCGGTGACAAGCCGATACTGCAGTACGCCATCGACGCCCTTCGAGAGGTGGGCATCAGGCAGATCGTGATGGTCGTGGGATACCAGAAGGAGCGCATCCAGACGTACTTCGAGGACGGGTCCGACTTCGGCATCGACATAGAGTACGTGGAGCAGCGGCGCCAGCTGGGCACCGGCCACGCGCTCCTCTGCGCCAGCGAGCACCTGGACGGGGACTTCGTTGTGGTCCCCGGGGACAACATCCTTGAGGGGAGGATGATCAACCAGCTCCTCTCCGACCCCAGCTTCGTCACCGTCCTGGTCACCGAGTCGAACCAGCCGCGCAAGTACGGCGTGGTCGAGCTGGAGGGGGACAGGGTCACCAAGATCGTGGAGAAGCCCCCCCGGCGCATCTCCAACCTCATCTCCACCGGCATCTACCACTTCTCCCGAGGCTTCCTCGAGCTGCTCGAGCAGGAGGTCAACTCGGGCCGCTTCGACCTGACGCTGGCGGTGCAGACGGCCATCGCCGAGGGCAAGGAGGTGAGGGGGACCTTCACCGACGGGCTCTGGCTGGACGTGGTCTTCCCCTGGGACCTGCTGGACCTGAACGCCCGGGTGCTACCCGACGTCAAGACCGTTAAGGCGGGCACCATAGAGGAGGGCGTGAGGACGACGGGGCCCGTCAGCATCGGTGAGGGGACTGTGGTGAGGTCCGGGACCTACATCAAGGGGCCGGTGGCCATCGGCGAGGGCTGCGAGATCGGCCCGAACGTTGTGATCTACCCCACCACCTCCATCGGTGACAACGTCACCATATCGCCCTTCACGGAGGTCCGGAACGCGGTGATAATGGACAACGTGGCCATCGGGGGCCACTCCTACGTCTCCCACAGCATCCTAGACGAGGGGTCCACCCTGGCCTCCCACTTCGTCACATCGGCCGAGCCCAAGATGCTCCTGATGGAGAACGAGCTGGTCCAGATCGACAAGATAGGCACAATAGTGGGTGAGCACTGCGAGATCTCCAGCCAGGTAGTGGTGGACGCGGGGCGCACCATCGGAGCGTACTGCCACATCGCGGCGGGCAACCGTATCGACAGGGACATCCCGGACAGCAGCAGGGTCATCTAGGGGGAGTGGACCGGGTGTGCGGGATAGTGGGCTACAACGGCCGCAAGGACGCGTTGCCCATCCTCATCGAGGGCCTGAAGCGCCTGGAGTACCGGGGCTACGATTCCGCGGGCGTGGTGGTGATAGGCCAACAGCTGATGGTCCAGAAGGCAGCGGGCCAGATCTCCGTGCTCGAGGGCCGCCTCGAGGACGCGCCTGGCACCGTGGGACTGGGCCACACCAGATGGGCCACCCACGGAAAGCCCTCGGATGTGAACGCCCACCCCTTCGTTGACTGCACCGGGGACCTGGCGGTCATACACAACGGCATCGTGGAGAACTACCAGGCCCTCAAGGACGAGCTCCTGGAGAAGGGCCACGAGTTCGTATCGGAGACGGACACCGAGACGCTGGCCCACCTCTTCGAGGACCTGTACGACGGTGACCTGGTGGCCGCCGTGAGGGCGGGGCTCCGGCGGGTGGAGGGCAACTACGCCGTGGGCGTGGTCCATAAGGACCACCCCTCCACCATCGTGGCTGCCCGTAAGGAGAACCCTCTGGTCGTCGGTACCTCCCCTGCGGGGGAGACGCTCCTGGCCTCCGACGTCACCCCCCTCCTGGGCTTCACCAACGAGTTCCAGTTCGTGGAGGACGGGGACGTGGTGGTCCTGGGCGAGGGCACCATCGAGATAACCGACCTGGACGGGAGGCCCGTTGACCGGCCCGTGCAGACCGTCGACTGGAGCGTGGAGGACGCCCAGAGGGGTGGCTTCGAGCACTTCATGCTGAAGGAGATCTTCGAGCAGCCACAGGCCATCCTGGAATCCCTCATGGGTCGCATCACCGAGGAGGAGCTGTCCAACCTGGTCCCCGTCGAGGACGTGGACAAGGTCAAGATAATCGCCTGCGGGACCTCGTACCACGCGGGGTTGATAGGCAAGTACATCCTGGAGGCCCTGGCGGGCCTGGACACCACCGTGGAGATGGCCAGCGAGTACCGGTACTCCAACCTGGCCAGGGAGACGGCCTTGGTCCTCGCCATCACCCAGTCCGGGGAGACCATAGACACCATCTCCGCAGTCAGGGAGGCCAAGCGCAGGGGCACTACGACCATGGCCATCACCAATGTGGTGGGCTCCTCGATAACCCGGGAGGCGGACCACATAGTGTACACCCGGGCGGGGCCAGAGATCGGCGTGGCCGCCACCAAGACCTTCACGACCCAGCTCATCGCCCTCTACCTCATCGCCATCTCGCTGGGCACCCGCAGGCGGACCGTCGGGGCAGAGCAGCTCCGCGTCCTACGCGAGGGCCTCCGGCGGCTCCCTTCCCAGGTGCAGCAGGTCCTGAACAGCAAGAACCTCATCAAGGGCGTGGCGGAGACCATCCACGACCGGAGGGACGTGTACTTCATCGGGCGCAACATAAACTACCCAATCGCCCTCGAGGGAGCCCTCAAGCTCAAGGAGATCAGCTACATCCACGCCGAGGGCTACCCCGCGGGGGAGATGAAGCACGGCCCCAATGCCCTGCTGGGCCCGGAGACCCCGGTCATCGCCATCGTGGTCGACGACCTGGTGAGGCCCAAGATGCTCTCCAACATAGGCGAGGTTGCGGCCAGGGAATCCCCGGTGTACGCCGTGGGCCTGGAGGAGGACGTGGAATTAGAGAAGCTGGTGGACGTGGTCATCCCCGTTCCCCGCACCAACGCCATCTTCTCCCCTGTGGTGGTCGTCGTGGCCCTCCAGCTGCTATCCTACTACACCGCCCACATGCGCGGGTGCTCCATCGACAAGCCCAGGAACCTGGCCAAGTCGGTGACGGTGGAGTGAGCATCCCTGTCCATTGAGGCGAAACGTTATAACTCACGCTCTTACTGTGAGGTCTCAGGTGCTATCATGGGAATCCTGAAGAAGACCGAGGAGCTGGCCAAGAAGACCGGCGCTAAGACCAAGGAGGTCGGAGGCAAGGCCATC
>JABAHP010001058.1_pt5 | contig 36896 bp, 16 predicted proteins | sample 7062081 | NCBI WGS metagenome assembly JABAHP01 (sample SAMN14534357, study PRJNA622989) | marine sediment metagenome | biome: marine biome [ENVO:00000428]; feature: marine pelagic biome [ENVO:01000023]; material: deep marine sediment [ENVO:00002113] | place: India: Gulf of Kutch | collected...
GGAAACGGCAGCGTTGTTTCCCACGGATCTGCTGTCTCAAGGTCATCCACGTATAACCGTGTTGAAGAAGAATAGCTGATTTTTGTCACGGCTCCCAGGCCGTTATTGATCCGGATAAGCAGGTTGGGATGATCAGAACCGCCAACCAGTTCCCCGATGTCTACGACCTGTAACCCGGGCTGCGAGGAGGAATCCGCGTAGATGAGATCAACCGTACCATTGCCGTTTATGTCAGCCCACCTGACGGCAACGTCGGGATTATAGCTCTGGGGCATATTCGTTATGATATGTCTCGATGACAATGAGTCCGTGCCCAGATTCAGCCAGTACCACAACTCGTTTACAGTTGCTCTTTCAATCACCAGGTCGGCAAGGCCGTCGCCGTTTATGTCCTGCAGCCGGGCCTTTTCCACCTGCCCATTGTTACCGCTGGTCAATACGCGGTCGGGTATCGTAGCGGATATGCTTTCGCCGAAGTGTCCGTGACCTTTACTGAGGCAGTAAATGAGACAGGTGGGAGTAACCTTTACCACATCGTTGATGCGGTCTCCGTTCATATCAGCGAGATGGACTGCAGTATCCGAAAACTGTATGACACGGTTGTTATAGATAGCCCCCGCTGTTCTGACTTCCCGGCTGTATTTACCGCCTTCAAGGTTAAACCATATGCTGTATCCACCGAGCGTGCTTTTGACAATATCTATACGTTTATCGAAATCCAGGTCGGAAAGTTCAGCGTCTTCGTCCATAAATGGAGAAGGCGGCGAAGTACCATTTACACCTGCGAAGGTCCGGGGGCCCCAGGATACATTGCCCATGTTGAGATGATAGCTTATTTGCTTCCAATCACTTGTATATACGAGGTCTGCCCTTCCATTACCCTCCATATCGGCCAGATGCACTCTCTTGTCAGAGAGAGTGAGTTGAGACACAAAGCCATCGGCAGCGTTTACTGTCCGGCCGTTATCCCAAACGATGGTTTTGCCGCTCGGACCGTCACGCATCCCTCGGTTAATATACGCCATATGGTTACCAGCCGGGTAATCGGTCTTTAGGATGTCAGGCAGACTGTCTGAATTGAGATCGAGGAGGTCAACCGAGTCGCTGTCCATGACTACATATGGTGCGTTATCTGAATCAATCACTTTACCTAAAGCGGAGACTACGCTGTTCGGTTCGAATTTCGAGTAGTCAAAGCTGACTGCCGGTAAGATCGTATTTGCATCAGAGCCAACCTGTGTCACGCTCGACAGAAAAGAGCATGTGCTGAAACCGTCTTCATAGGCAAACCTGTACTGACGTATGAGCGCATCTGAAAGGCCGTCGCTATTCCAGTCTCCAGGTGAACACCCCGCCGGGATTGATCCCTGAATGCTGACATTTATCTGTTTTAGACGTTTGGCGGTTTTCACAAGAAAACCGCTTCGATAGTCCCTGTGCCAGTCCGGCCGGTCTTCATATACGAAGTACACAAAATAAAAGACATCCCACGGACCGCTTCCCGGTCCATAACAAATCATCTGCAGATACTTCTGGTTATCCGATCCGGGGAACTCTGAATAGTAATACCTAATGGTATTTCCATTCGTATCTCTGCTCTCTTCAAGAAGCCACTTGAAAACACGCGTTCCGGTTGAATCTGTAATTCTCGCCGAGTCATCTCGCCCGTATTCGAGCCTGACTCCGTCTTTGTGATAAGCAACCCAATAGCCCGAAATTCTTTCATACTTAACAAAGTCCGTTTCAACCTTTGTCCTGAAAGAAGCATCGCTTAGGGGCACCAGTTCCTCTGTGCCAGAATCGATGAAGGTGTCCAGTTCGTCAATCTCATCTATAAAACCGTCATTGTCATCATCCAGACCATTAGAGCTGTCAACGTATAGTGGAAGTCCCTTGTCAGTCTGCCTGGTTATACTGCCCAGATCGATGGACCAACCGAGACCGAGAGTGCCGCAGCCATAACCGCTGTCATACTTAAGAACTATGGCTGGCTGATGACCATTTGTACCGGGCGGAACCTGAATCCCTATGGCATATTGAGCGGATCCTGTGTTCAGACTCGGTTGGAAAGATTCCCCCAATCCTTCTATGGATCCCGGCCCGGAGGGCAGGGAAATGGTTTTGGGTGAGACACCGTTCTTATCATCGCCGTAGCAAGATACAGGCGCATGCAGGTAAACAGCAATCCCAAGCATGAGAACCAAAATCTCATATTGTCCTGTTTTGCGTTTCAACACTATACGCACCCAAATTAAGCGAAATTTCGACAGATAATGTCTCAATTCTTATAAATAATCATCTAATAACCCGGATAGGCGTAGGTCTTGAAGAATAACTTTATGTCGGTAACGCCGTTGCCGGTCCGATCGCCATTACCACCCGGAACAGGCGCACCGAACAGGAATCTTTCCATTCCCTCCCACGGGTCGCTCAGGTACAGACTGTGGCCGGGAATTATCAATAACCAGCGCGTATTCCAAACGCTTCGACCAATCAAGCGACTGTCGTAGGTCATCTCAGACGGATTGAATCCGCCATCCGGATATGCCCTGAAGCGGGTATAGCGTCGGATTTCCGCCAGCGAGCTTGGCACAGAGTCATTCATCGGAATCCATTCGAAGTTGTTTGCCAGTTCGTACTCGCCAATAGTAAATGGTAGAGGTATACTTTGCTCAACAACCTGCCAGCTGCGAATCTCATCAATGTCGGCACGCACCACGTCCTGCCCAACCGGAACAAGGTATACTCTGGGTGTGGGCGACATGATACTCGTGTCGTAATTACTGAACCAGATACCAACGGACCGAATCTTGGTAACAAAATTCTCGGGGGCATAGAAGGGATCTGCACCTCCCGGCCAGCCGAAGAAGTTAAGCCCGTTGGTGATGTTGGTCTGGAATGGAATGACAATGGCCGGCAAAGCCACGTCTTCGGTATCAAACGGCTTGCAATAACGGCGGAACTCGGGAAGATCCCACAAATCATCCACGTAATACCTGTCGAGTTCTTTCTGCCAATCAGAATTCGATGCCGCGTATTGAGCTATTCTGAAATGTTCTTTTCGCAATGAGAACCAAGTTGTTTCAATCTGGGGATTGTTGAAGCCCATCATAGTCTTGAACACATCAAAATTCTGGTTAAGTTCGGCCAATACGCCGGCCAGTCCCTCACCGGGAACAAGTACATTTTGACTTAACTGGCCAATGCTCCTCTGTCTGACGATTCGGTTAAGGAAATGCTGCCCGGCTTCCGGATACTCATCCAGCAGCGCGGTTTCGTAGTCATAGGCCTTGGCTGCAAGATATACGTACCTTGTAGCCAGATCGAACTGCGCCCGGTACTTCTGCAGCGAATCATGGCGGAACACACGGAATGTCATGTCCTTATAACGGTAATGCTGTATGTTTGACGCGGTCTGCTTTCTGAACCGTGTCAGATCCTCATATATTCTTATCCCTCTGGCCAGGGCCGCCATGTATCGACCTGATGCCTGCTGCATAGTTTCGGCCAATGTGAATAATCCCAAACGCTGTGAGGCCTCGGTGCGCACCAGTTGCTCCAACTGCTTGAGTTGCTGGAGTTCCGCGAATTCCTGGCGTATCGCCGTCAAATCAATATTGCTCTGTGACTGGACACGCTCTTTTGCCTGCTGGGCCGCTAACTCACCCATTGACGCCAAGTCTGCAAATGTAGTGAACATCTCATTGATACTGGAACCAAGAAATTTGATTGCACCACGCCCGGGTGCTCCGACATCACCACCCCAGGCTGTCACATTCGTTGGAATAAATTCAGCCATAGCATCCGCGAGGATTACCGCACGTCTTCCAAGCCCGCGGAACATAAGCTCTAACCCTCTCGCCACGAGAATTTCCAGGTTGAGCGATTCCTGCTTATTGTGAGTCTTGTTGAGAATATAAAGCTCATTTCTATCCAGGTTGTACTGGGCTTGTAATATATCAGCCTGGTCTTCGATCTGATCCAGGAGATTACCGTAATCCAACAATGCCCGGTCGAAGTTCGCCTTGGCCTGCAGCAGGTCCGAACGCGCCATCTGAAGCTCTCCCGGCGCCCTGCGACTACCGGTCCAGCCGCCCGGCTTGATAAGCCCGAGTCCGTCCGGAGAAAGATAAAATACCACGTCCTTGGACTCGTAACTCAAGACCCCCTCCGAATCCACCCTGGGCTCTCTAAAGTTCACTGTGAATTCTATTGGCTCGGGTGAGCTGGAACTCATGAGCTCTGATGGATCTACATACATGTAGTGATAGAGGTCCGGGCCGTCATAGCCTTCAGGGTATGTACCGGTTGGGCCGATGTCATCGTCGTAAGGATAGCCGTATATCTCAATCAGCCGGTTCCTGAAATCCAATTCTCGCTGTTCGACGTTATATGTGAAATCTTCCAGACTATCCTGCTGGCGGCGAAGGAGTTGTGTGCTTTGGTTGGCGAAATTGAACGCCGTTAGTGCATTGTTCAAAGCAGTGAACGCCCGGTCATATATCTGTTCAAAGTGAGTTCGGCCGGCCGGTTGGCCGTGGGCATCTACCAGCTCAAAGGGATTTATATCAAACGGTATGGCATCTTTGGCAACGCCCAGCGGGTTGAGTCCCAAATCGGCCATGTCCAGCCTGGACTGTATCTCGTTGAAAGAGCTGGCAATATCTCTTGTTTCGAGAACCGTTGTTCGGTCAACTTTTTGAAGGCCGGTATGATTTGCGTCCGTGTCCACATCGGGCAGCAGCGAATTGGCCACGACCCAGTCGAAATATGCCCCTTGTCCGGCCCGCGAGGCCCAGCCGTCAACGCCCCAGGACCGACTGGAATCCGTATCCTTGTAGCCCTGCCACTGATTCTCCGGGTACTCGTCAAATCTTTGACGATAGGTCAAATCGACAATCTCAGCGCCGGCTTTGGCCTTGGCAGCAGCGATTTTGGCAAACTGTCTCTCATCAAAATAATCAACCTCTACGGGAGTACCGGCAACAAGCACATATTCAGGCTGGGGGACCCATATGTAGTCCGGATGCACCAAGAGCCGATAGTACGTTTTCAGGGCCATTAGATAATGGCCCCAGGCATCCCCGTGACCCTGGGGATACATTATCTGTGCATCGTATTCATCAATGTCACCGTCATCATCCATATCCGTGATAACGTAGTTTGAAGCATAAGCGACTTCTCCATCACCGGAAGTGAAGTTCCACACCAGCCGGTTGTACAGGGGTTGTGGGTAGGGGTCTGACTCCAAACCCCGAAGGAGCGACAACTCTTCGGACAGCAGGGAATCCGTCTGGTTCTGGAAACAGTGGGTTATGGGCGCCATCACACCATAGTCGACGCCTTCTGTTGTAAAGCCTATGGTCGGATCGAGGGCATCGGCGTAGGCCTCGTTGCCCAACAAAGTGTAAAGTGTGGCAAGCCGACTGCTCGCAAACAGCAATGTGCGGTTCGCCAAGGGGTCATTAATCCCCTGGTCTATGCTGAATTCCGCTGCCCGCCTGAAAAGTGTTTCATAGAGTTCGAGCATGCCAATTGAATTAATATTTTCCGGATCTGCGGTAAGGGCCACATCGCCTTCATATCTTCGGCCTATCTGGCTTATCATGCTGACCAGCGTGTTTATCTGGCTTTCGTGGAAATCCTTGAACCGCTGGTCAAACAGATTGACCTGGCGATTGACACGCTTAAGCCAACTCTCATGGAGTTGAGGTTCCGTCCATAAACTCCATCCCTCACAAGTCTGGTCGTAGTACCTACATGAAAACCACAGGTCCTGTACAGCTATCAGGCCCGGGCCACCGACTGTGATTTCCAGAACCGCGTTTCCGTCACACGGGTCAACCGGCCAAACCTGCCAGTCATCTTCCAGCAAATCAAGATTCGGATCGTTCGGTTCATCCGGAGAATACGAATACATCCACTCAAACAGTCGGCCCTCAGGTTTGCCGCCAAAATCACCGCTGTGCCTGAATGTTATCCGTTCATCAAAAACATTGTCGGACTCGATGACCTTGACTTCACCACGATACGGTCCGCAGACCACCTTGATGACTTCAACGCTGACTGGCAGGGGACTGCAGTCGTTGTCATCAGCGAATACCACGGTGACGAATCCCTCGGCGCTGGCGGTCCCGGCCGAGAGAGCTTTCGTACCGCCAATCAGCTTGGTCTGATTTTGCTTCAGGGCCTCTTGCGTCAGCTTATAAAGCTCATCCACCTTTGCTTGAAAAGTCGAATCGGCGCCGGGAAGAGAACGCAGTTCTGCTTTTTCGCGATCGCTTATGACGTTCAAGAGCAGTATGGGATCTCCGACAACCGTATCATCGAAATACCCCCTGAATACGAGCTTTTTATCGAGAGGATCATAGTAACACCGTGTGCGAAGATGGAATGGTAATTCATCAAATATCTTTATACCGCCTTTGTTACTAACTTTAATCTGGGTGGGCAGGCTCAGCAAATCCACCCTGTGTTCACTCAGGGGTTCTATCAATTTTACGGCCCCCGCAATTCCATAGACATCATTGGGCTCATCATAGATTATCTCAACACTACACTGATTCGTTATGTCCGGCAGTCCTCGCTTGGGCTTCATCAGTGTCTCGCCGACCTGCAATTCAGGAACCGGACTCGGCCAGAACACATCATATGTTACGGCAATCGGCACACCCGAATTCGAGTCATGAAGGTCCAGCCAGGGCACACATGTACCCACGGGCTTATCCTGTACACCGTCCTGATCGAAGTCGTAATAGAAGCCTCCGAGCAGCGGGTAAAACCATCTAATCGTGCCCGTTGCCGTCTCAATTTCGTTCGGACCTGCGTGGCGTGCCCATATCTTGCTGTTGTAGTCGGTCCACCAGGGACCCGGCATATCAGCGTAGGAGAGGCCGTCGCACCCGGGCAGGATCTTGATGATAGGATACGGTGGCTGCATGAGCCAACCGGCTTCGGCGGGATATCTCAAGACGTATTCGCCTTCTTCGATAAGAACCTTGAAGACTCTGTAGTGCCATGTGTTGTTAGTATCCTGGTACTTTAGAAGAACATAGGGCTCAGATGTGTATTTGTAATCCGGGTTACCCCAGCCTGTTCGGTTCAGGTCATTTCTCAAGGCATAGACGGCCTGATAAGTATAGTTATGGTTTGATAGGAAGAAAGCGGCATGTTCCTCGTTTGGATTGCACCCGGGAAGAGCAGGGTCGGGTTGATTATATATTTGCATGTTCCTGTGCGTTCCATCCAGGGCATTCTGGTCATAGACATCGGAGCCAAGGCAACTTGCTATAACTATCTTCTCCAAACCTTCTTGAGGCGTTGGCCATTTTGGATCGTACCGCATCGGCAGATAGGGCCAGTCCGCACCATAAATGCCCTTTTCGTACCAGAATACAATGAGATCGTCCGCCTCCGAGCACGGGTCGTCAAGATTTACGGCGAATATCTGGCCGCTTCGTGTACCCCGGTCATATATGTCCGCGTCATATGGTGATATCTCCCAATAAATGTGTCCGCTGCCGCAATCATTATTATGCTTCGGTTCTGTAACCTCCGTTCCTATGGGCCAGTTCGGCTCTTGGAGATACTCGGGATTATTCCACAATACAGTTCTGACCACCTCGAATTGAGGCAAAAATTCATAATTTGTGTTGTCCCCATACATCAGGACACAGCGTCCTTCGGATGTCGCAGAAAACTGTGAACTGGTGACAACCGCGTCGTTATCGGCATAACGGATCTCCACAAAGGAGAACTGGCTTCCTTCCGGAAGCAACTCAACAGCGGGCGAATCCGCAACATGGATTTGCATTTCGTACGGCCAGACGTTGCCCACAAGAACCGGCAGCGGGTCGCCCCTTGTATCCGTCCATTCCACCACGGCCGCTATCGGGCCTACGGCGTAGAGCCTCCGGGCATATTCGCTCCAGAAGAAGTAATCTTCCCTGCCTTCTTCGATCGTGGGATCAATGGTCAAATCGGCATCGGCGGGTGGGGTAATCTGGCGGCCGATCTCGAAAAGCTTCGGCTCTCGCAGGCCAATAAGAAATGTCCGAGAGGATTCGACGTACAGGTTCCTGTCCTCGCTCAGTTCAACTCTCAAATACCACCTTCCCCCATGTATCGCCTTGAAGGTGTACTCGTGGCTGTAAGGTATGTCGGGGGCAGGAGTTGTTGAAGGCACAGTTATCGGCTCATCGTTGAGCGTAATCCGGCGTGTGTAATCCTCGGAGACCAGCACGAGGTTGACCTGGTACGCTTTGGGGTCGGTGATTCTTATGTCGTCGTCGGGGAAGCCGGGATGATTCTTCCATTTTATCTCCACGGCTTCTTCGACAAGGCAATAGGAAGGCATCTCGACGTCCCTGAAAGCCGGTACTTTGCCGTCTTCGGTCCCGCTGTAATAGCGCGAGTATTCGTAGGCTCCCATATCGAAGTTGTTATTAATCAGATTATCACCCTCAGCGGAGATATCTATCGGGCGTACCGAACCTCGGATGTCACAGTGAATTCCGACTATGTTTCTGCCAATATCAATGCACGACGACATCACTTGCAGCCGTAGGTCGCCTGCCGCGGCATCGACAAAGGACGGATCAGCATTTTTATTGCCGGTTCCAGGATAACCGCCGCCCTGCACATTTGAGTAGTTAACGGTGGCGGTGCCGTGAATCTGAGATCCGGTTATCGCTGTATTGTCCCAGAAGATGCAGTTGGTCACCGTCGGGACGCTGTTTGTAAAGTTTGCCATTCCACCGCCGTTGACTTCGGCATCGTTACCGTGAAACGTGCAGTTCTTCAAGTCAGGGCTGCAGTAGTGATCGTTTTCCATTCCGCCGCCGTTGAGCTCAGCCGTATTTTTATGGAAGGTGCAATTGGTCAGGGTCGGGCTGCTGTTTCCGTAGTTGTACATCCCGCCACCAAAGTTTGTCGAATTATTGCTGAATTCACAGTTTGCCACTCTGGGACTGCAGTACCAGTTATTGAACACTCCGCTGCCTGATAAACCGGTATTGTTGCTGAAAGTACAGTTTGTCAGCGCAGGGCTGCTGTATTGGTGGTTGAACATCCCACCGCCGCTCCAGGGTGCCGAGAGCGCTTCGTTGCCAATGAACTGGCAGTTGGTCACTATCGGGCTGCAAATCCAGTTGTACATCCCACCCCCACCAAAGCTGGCCGAGAACGCTTTGTTGCCGATGAAAGCGCAGTTGATAATCGAGGCATCGCTGGAGTAGTTGAACATCCCGCCGCCGCTCAGCATTGCCGAGTTGCCGTTGAAGTTGCAGTCGGTGACCGTAGGGCTGCTTGAGTTGTTGTATAGCCCGCCGCCGTACAGGGCGCTGTTGTTATTGAAATGACAGTGGTTTATAATCGAAATTGACCCGATCGCATAAATCGCACCGCCATCTGAAGACGACTGGCAACTGTTGAAATCGCAATTTCGTATGATTGGAGAGGCTGTGTAGATGTAAATGCCGCCCCCACGGTCGTCACCGGGAGCAACCGAAGAATTTCCATCCTGAATAGTAAAACCATCGAGAGTGGAGCCTTGTGTTTCGCCGTTGTGGAAGTAGAATCCCCTGCCGAAGTTGTTGCAGTCTATGATGCAGTGCTCCGGACCGTTTTCGGACCTGACCATGATGGCCCTGCCGCCAAAGTCAAGGTCATATTCGTAGTAAGTGCCGTTGGCGACCATGATGATATCACCGTCATTGGAATCCTCAATAGCGGACCCGATTGTCGGATATGTAGCAGTTGGAACCTCACGTACACAGCCGACATGTAATACCACGAAGACAATCTGTGGGCTGTTGATGGCATTCGGGTCGGTTATAATAAGAGTAGAAAGATACTTTCCGGGTGAAAGGTCTGAGATATTAGGATCGAGGACCACGTTGTCGGTCTCGCCGGACGACTGCCCGCCGGTCCGGTTAAGTTCGAGCCAGGAACAATTTGCTTCAATGCTCCAATTCAGGGTCCCGCCTGCAACGTTTTTTATATCCAACAGTTCCGGCTCCGGGGTTTTACCTCCGTAAGCAATAAACTCAAACAGGGGCGGCCAGACGACCATGCATGGCGGCGACAGCGTGTCCGGATTGAACTCGTAGGCCCCCATATCCACCGTTTCCACATCATCATCGTCGCCATCCAAAATTCGCTCGGTACCGTCGGGATCGGTAGCGGGCAATCCCGCCATAGGCGTATTGGTTCCGGAATCTATACAGGGCGAGCCGAATCCCAAATGCGGCTCACCAGACAGGACGAACAGCGGGTCGGCGGCGATATTACCTGCACCGCTGTAGCCGCCCTTCACGTTGCTATAGGTGACGGTGCAGCTACCGTAAATCTCCGGATCCCATGCTGCTGTATTGTCCCAGAGAATACAGTTGGTTACCGTCGGGCTGCTATCATGATAGCTGTATATCCCGCCGCCATGGTTGGCCCAGTTGCCGCTGAACGTGCAGTTGATAACCGCGGGATTGCTTGATTTGTTGAACATCCCGCCCCCGCCGTAGCTGGCCGAGAGCGCTGTATTGTTGATGAACGTGCAGTTGGTCGCCACAGGGTGGCTGGAGTAGTTGAACATCCCGCCGCCGCCGTAGGTGGCTGAGAACGCTGTGTTGCTGATGAACGTGCAGTTGGTCACTATCGGATAGCTGTTTTGCGAATTGAACATCCCGCCTCCGTGTTCTGCCGAGTTACCGCTGAACGTGCAGTTAGTCACGGTGGGTTTGCAGACGCTGCTATACATCGCGCCGCCGAGGCCGGTGGCCACCTTGAGCTCTACATCGTCAATACGAAGCTGCGTTGTCCAGCTGTGAGGCCCGTATATTTCCTTGTTGAAACGGATTCTGAAGAAGACGGGCTTTGTTCCTACGACAAGAGTTGTGGCGGGAACGATGCTCACGGGTGCCCCTCCAAGACCATACTGGATCAGAAAGGTGTTACTGCCGACGAGAAGATCGTTGCTGTCTCGGTACTCAATGATCCCCTCATGGTCGGCGCCGGATGGATAATTATGACCCGTCCAAAAGGATATAGATGCGATTTCTACCGGGCTATTGACCGCCGCTACGCTGAACTCAAAGAAGCTGTATCCCTCGGGATCGACGTGGGTATAATTAGGTATCCCCTGTTGAAAGCTCATCTGTTGGGATGGGCCGACTACAACGCCGTCGCGAGCAAAGCCGTTCAGCAGCATCACGCCAGAGCCCTTTACAATACTAAGATTCGTGGCGGTGACTATCTCGGCGTCGACAAAGGAGGGCGGCGCATTAACATCAACGCCCTGGTCGGGATCGATGTTTTCGAAATCATACGAGACAAGCAATCTTGCCGCGCTGTTTGGCTCGTTGAACATCCCGCCCCCGTAGCCCGCCGTATTGCTCCTGAAGATGCAGTTGGCCACCGTCGGGCTGCCGTTATTGTACAGCCCGCCGCCATACTTATCGATACCTGCACCGTCGGCGTTTCCGCCGGTGATGATAAAACCTTCAAGGATGGTACTGGGGCTTTCGCCACTTACGCACTGAACAACGTGATAGTGGCCGGTGCCGTCGATGGTGGTAACCGCGGGGCCGCCGATGCTATACAGCCAGACCGCCTTGCCCCTGAAATTGATAGATTCGTAGTAGATACCGGGGGCCACCTCGATTTCGTCACCGGAATTGGCATCGTCGATTGCGGCCTGAATAGTATTGAAATCTGCCGGACCGTCGTCATCGACTGTGATAGTCCTGAAGACGTCCTCCGGCTGCCATTCGCAGGCGCCCATGTCCACGATTGGGGGCGACCCCGAACCGGTGTCCAGTATATTTGGATCATCTACAAACCGTGGTTTACCACAGATATCCGTATTAACATTCGGCGGTACGGCGGCGTTGTTACCGGCGTCCACACATTCAGGCGCTTTCGGGCGAAAGTCACCGTGCAATGGGTCCACAAGCCATGGATTCACGTCAATATTGCCGGTCCCCGGGTAGCCGCCCTGGACATCGCTGTAGGTGGCGGTTACAGTGCAGGTAGGATCCTTGTCTATCTCATTCGGTATGTCGCCCCATAAGATGCAGTTTGCCAGGACCGCAACGCTGTTGTGAAAGATGAACATTGCGCCGCCGGCAGTGCCGGCCGAGTTACCGATGAACGTGCAGTTGATAAGGGTCGGATTGGTACCGTTATAGGTAAACAAACCGCCGCCAAAATCAGCCGAATTACCTACGAACGTACAATTTACTATTTTGGACGTATCCGAATTCTGACAGTAAATGGCTCCTGCCTTATCCGGGGCGGTATTGCCGCTGAAAAGGCAATTAACAATCTGTAAGCTGCCATTTACACTCATGATGGCGCCGGTGTCATTTTCTAAACTACTGTTACTGATGAACAGGCAGTCGGTGATGGTCGCGAAGCTCACGTTATTGTACATCCCGCCACCGAGGTTGCGGGCCACATTACCACTGAACGTGCAGCCAGTCACATTAGGGCTGCTTACATGGTTGTACATCCCGCCACCGCCATTAGTCCCCGACAGCGCAAGCGTAATGTTATCCTTGAACGTGCAGTTGCTGACGGTCGGCGAGCTGTTAAGATAATTATATATCCCGCCACCGTTCCACCCGGCCACATTGCCGCTGAAGTTGCAGTTGGTCACAGCCGGGCTGCTGGTGTAGTTGAACATCCCGCCACCATTCTGATCGGTCGAGTTACCGCTGAAGTTGCAGTCGGTCACCGTCGGGCTGCTGTTGTCGTTGTACATCCCCCCACCACTCTCGTCGGTCGAGTTATCGCTGAAGTTGCAGTCAGTCACGTCTGCATCAGTCCCGTTGTTGTACATCCCGCCGCCATGACTCGTGGCAGTATTGCTGCTGAAAGTACAGTTGGTCAAGGTGGGATTGCTTCCGTTGCTGTACATCCCACCGCCCCATATATCGGCCGAGTTATTGCTGAAGTTGCAGTTGGTTATTGTTGGGCTGCCGCTATTATTGCACATACCGCCACCATAGTCCGTCGAGTTATTGGTGAATGTACAGTTTTCGAACATCGGGCTGCATTGGTAGTTGTATATCCCGCCGCCGCCTATGTCTGCCGAATTGTAGGTGAAAATGCAGTTCGTTACCGTCGGGCTGCTCTCGTAGTTGTATATCCCAGCACCTCGCGTGGCCGAATTGTTCCTGAATGTGCAGTTGGTGACCGTCGGGCTGCTATTGTTATCGTTGAACATTCCGGCACCAGAAGCGGCGGAATTGTCGCTGAAGTTGCAGTCGGTCACCGTCGGGCTGCTGTTTTCACAGTACATTCCGCCGCCTCGCTGGTCGATGGGATCGGTGCCGTTGGCGTTGCCGCCGGTTATTGTAAATCCCTCCAGGATGGTATTGGGGCCTTCGCCACTTACGCACTGGACGACGTGATAGTTGCCGGTGCCGTCGATGATGGTATCATTTGGTCCATTAGTACTGTAAAGGCGGATGGCCCTGCCTTTGAAATCAATGGTCTCCTCTCTGTGGGTTCCAGGGTCCACCTCTATTTGGTCGCCATCGTTGGCATCGTCGATCGCTTTCTGAATGCTAAAATAGGAGGTGTTCTGTGTCACGTTATGAACACGAAGTTCTCTATATTCAAGCGCCCCCATATCCACGATGCGGTTCCATATCCTAGGGTCGCCATTCAGGTCAAACGGTATCGGTTCGGTGGTATTGCCATCTCTGTCAAGGTCTGTGGTGTCGGCCGGGACCGCGCCGGTGTTGCCGGCATCCACGCACGGCGAGGCCGGCAACAGTCGAAAGTCGTTTGAATCCACATCGACAAAGCACGGATCCTGGTTGATGTTTCCAGTACCGCCACTCGTCCAGCCCTGGACGTCACAGTACTGGATGGTTGGTGTGCTTGCACCTGCGCTGGAAATCTCGTCGTGCTCATTACCCCATATGATGCAGTTCTTTATGATTGGGCTGCTATCCCAGTTCCTAATTCCGCCGCCGTCGCCACCGGTCGTGTTGCCACTGAACGTGCAGTTCGTTATGGTGGAGTGGCTGCCGGTATAGTTTGCAATCCCGCCACCTGATGCTCCTTGAGCAATGTTTTTGTTGAAGATGCAGTTCGTCACCTTTGCTAGACTACCATTTTCGTTGAACATCCCGCCGCCATAGGATGCGGCCGTGTTTTGTCGGAACGTGCAGTTGGACACTGTTGTACTGGCGTTGTTGTTGCAAATCCCGCCACCCTTATCACCAGCGGAATTCTTTAGGAACAGACAGTTGACGACGGTATGGTTGCTGATATAGTTGGATATCCCACCTCCCAGACCCGTAATCGCATTATTGCTGCTGAACGTGCAGTTGGCGACGTACGGATTGCTGTTGTCGTTGTCCATCCCGCCGCCGTTGACACCGGCCTCATTGGCGCTGAAGTTGCAGTCGGTCACCGTGGGGCTGCTCTGATAGTTGTACATCCCTCCGCCATAAGAGTTGGCTGTGTTGTTTTTGAATGTGCAACTTTTCATCTTCGGGCTGCTGGAGGTACTGTTACATACCCCGCCGCCGCTCAAGGTGGCCGTATTTAAGTTGAACGTGCAGTTGCTGACGGTCGGAGCGCTGATATTGTAGTTGTACATTCCGCCGCCGTAGCCGTTACCGGCCGAGTTGCCAATAAACACACAGTTGGTCACTGTAGGACTGCTGTTGGTATAGTTACACACTCCGCCGCCGCCGTGGACGCTCGAAGATGCATTGTTATTAGTGAACGTGCAGTTGGTGACCGTTGGATTGCTACCGTTCTCGTTGATCATTCCGCCGCCACTGTCAGTGGCTGTGTTACCGATGAAGTTGCAATCCGTCACCGTTGGGCTGCTGGCCCAGTTCCGCATTGCGCCGCCGGAGCCGCCGGCCGTGTTACCGTTAAAGTTACAGTTGGTCAACGTAGGGCTACTGTTTGAGTAGTTGTACATCCCGCCACCGTTCATGCCAGCGGAATTGTCGGTGAAGTTGCAGTTGGTCAACGTAGGATTGCTCGATTGGTTGTACATCCCGCCGCCATTCCCGCCGAACGTATTGTTGCTGAATGTGCAGTTGAGAACCGTCGGGCTGCTGTTTATGTTGTGCATCCCGCTGCCGTCACCGGTGATGATAAAGCCCTCAATGATGGTATTGGCATCCTCACCGCTGTTGCAGGTCACGACCGGTGAACTCAGTCCGGTTGCGTCGATGGTGGTATCATTTGGCCCGGCTGTGCTGTAAAGTCTTATCGCCTTGCCAAGGAAATTGATGGCCTCATTGTATGTCCCCGGCCGCACCTCAACCTGGTCGACGCCGGAAACCGCCGCATTAATGGCCGCTTGGATATTGTTAAAGTCGGCCGGGCCGTCATCATCAACGGTTATGATTGCACCATGAACCACGGGTGCGAACAACAGTATTGCCACGACTGAGATAAAACCATGCTTTTCCATTTTCTCATTCCTATATATATTGTGACCAACTTGTTTAATGACTACCTTCCGTCGTTTAATTGACCTATCTGACTTATCCGGTGAAGCCGGAATGTTCCCTTTACGTGAATCTCCTTCTTATGAAGTCCTGTAAGAACCTCGCGATAGACACCGCCGACGTCCGTGTCTCCCCAGCCTGGCATGAAAGATGCTCCCGCCACATTGGAAGTGAATTCGAGAGCTATATTTCGCGTTACAACGTAGCTTTCCGATAGCTCATCATGGTCGGGATGAAACTTGTGCCGGAATGGATTCAACGGATCATTCGAATCAATCACAATCGGCGATTCCAACTCAAATACGGCCCCTTCAAACCCGAACGAGCCGGTAGTTGATTGCATTGTGACGGGCTGTGGAAATGAAAAGGCGGCTGAACTTATTCTTCGACCACGTGGCTGCCCATCGCGAAGGCTGGCTCCGCCGTAATTCGGGTCTGAAAACAAGCTTTCATCGGTAACCAGCACGAATCGGCCCGGTATCTTCACAAAATCCATTCCGGTAATCGGGTCCGTGTCCATGACACCGTTCTTCCAGAGCTGCACGATCTCTCTGAGCAGATACACGTTGTCGTTGGGGTCAACGTGCAGAATCAAAGGAAATTGAAATTCTGAATCAGTCGGCTTGGGCAATATCGGATCATTGCCATCTGCTAGCTGGCTCACGTGATCTATAGCCGCATATCCTACCCAAAGACCCGTAAGGTCCGTATACTCTGCCGACACAGGAACACGTACGGTCATTCCCTGATTGTTGTTAATCTCCAGAATGGACTGGTACAGTCCCTCTCCAGGCATGGCCGACCGCTCAACAGCCAGACGCACAGACTTTTCGCTCAAACCGTTGACATCAATGGACAAAGTCGAAGGCAACTGCTGCCAGGGTGAATTCGATTCCGGTGGTCCCGCCCAATACATCAGCGGTACATCACCGGCAACAGGTTCGTACGTTCCATCAGGAGGTGACAGAGAACTGCTCAATGTTATGTCAACCGTCGTGTTGGAGTCGCTTAGATTACGAATCTTCAGACTCTGTTCGACAAGGATCTTATCGTACACTAAACCACCGGACTGCTCTACTTCAACCGCCAGAGGGCCCGTAAAATCGGAGCTCCACTGCGAAGATGCCCAGTAGGCTTCTGCTCTTTTCATGGGATCATTGGGATCGACAATCTGCCACTGCCAATTGCCACCTGTATCAATCAGCCTGTAAACGGGCCGGCCCGAATGTCCCGTCGAGGCGGAAAAGAAATCACCGAAAGTCGGCGCCGTAATATTATCGGTCAAATGATAACCACTGAGAAAATATGTTTCGGTTTGCCAATCTATACTCGGCAAACGGGGCTTGCCCTTAATTGTCCACTGAACCTGCTGGATGCCGTTAAGCTTGATAAGATAGGCCTTGCCGCCAATGAGGTTGAAAAGGGTTGTAGCTATGTGTTCAGGCTGAGTTGGTGGGAAGTATACCAGCCATAGCGGATGTCCCACTTGAAGCGACTCCGGCGAAGGTGGAGTGCTGATATACTGCGCCGAAGAAGACTTCGGGTTCCAGCACCAGACGCTTGCGACTGGTATGTTCCGGAATACAACGTCACATTCCCGAGGTTCCGGCTGGACCTCAAGGAAAACTGAGTTCCAGCCGGGTTCTAAGTTAATCGTCTGTTCGACCCATTGACCGTATACATTGGTCAGGCTTGACGATATCAGAACAAGGTACATACTACAGGTAATCTTGAAAGTTCCGGTAAGACTTTTCATGGTACAGTCTCCTGCCAAGTGGTTATCTGATTAGTCCCCAGGGGACTATTATTGAATCAAACATTCTTTAGAGTTAATGGCCCCATATGGCCTGCTAATTCACAAACTCTTTAGTTTCTCAAACTATACGTTTGCGCTTATCAACTACATCTAAAAGTTAAGCTGGGTATGGCTGATAAGAGAGAAAACAAATAAATATATGTTGATGATAGAAATCGAGTGCGGTGGTGACGGAGCCGAGGCAAATTGCCCCAACATAAGTAAAATTTGAAGCGAACACCTCACACCTGTCAAATCCTAATTGATACTACTCCTCGTCTATTATTACAAGGATATCGAATAATATAAGTAACGAAATGGTAATTCATCCAATCCGGCTTGTCAAGTTAAATTCTCATTTATGATAAATTTTTTAATTTTCTTGTGGAGACAACATATTAGTGGAAAATCAGCCCATATAGGCGATTCTTTAGCTTATTCTATCAAAATTATAACCAATCTCAGTATCGAGTAGACATGGTATAGGTATGCAAATGGAGAAGTTGAGATCAGTCAGTTGAAGGAAGACAAAAGACCTGTAAAATCTCTAACTAACACTCAGATAAAGAAATTGCTACCAGCATCCAAACCATATCAAACGCTACAGATTAGGATCCTGTTGGTTTTGGGAACAGGCTTAAGACACGGTGACATCGAAGCATCAAGAATTTCTGATATTGACTTTGAAAACAGTTTTGCCACTACAAGGAGCAAAAATACCAGGAAGAGTATGAGCTCACGCCCGGTACCTATTCGGATTATGGAGGAAGTCAAGAAGCATGTGTCCGTATTAGATCCTAAACAGGAAAGAATATTCATTGACCGTTTCAACCGGTACAGATGGGATCAGATACGAGAAATACTCGGATTGAGTGATTTAAAATTTCATGATTTGCATTAGATCTTTGACTCTTTGCTTGCCCAGAACGGTGTACCTACTACTGTTACCCAGAAATTGCTGGAACATACCTCACCAGACCTTACAAATAAGGTTTATACAAATGTAGATCCTGTCCTGCGTATGCCGTAGATCAAATACAAGTTGGTGATTGGCTTCAATGATAAAATATCACTTATTAAGGCCGGTAGTAACAAGTTAAAAGCGTTTCTATCGAATCTTCGGATAAACGAATACATAACTCGTAGAAGATCCGGGATATGAAAAATTCGCGAATAAGTCATGCAGCAGGTATCTGGTTTCCAGGGTGATATTCGACAGATATCCGTCTGAATCCTCATGGGCTGCGCAGACAGCGCAAGAGATGCTAAGTAGAAAAACAGTATCCAATGCTTAGTACGCAACATAATGTATTGTCCTCACCTTAGCCTACCAAGGATCAAAAATGCCCCCGCCAGCCTCATGACAAAACAGGCCACCTATTGTATAATGGCAGTTCAGATTCTATCCCGTTGTTCGATTTTGTCTGCTCAATTACAATGTATTCTGTGGAATTGTAAAATATATCAATTTTGGTTCACTGAGGTAAGGCATATTTCTGAATGCGACAAAGCCACGTATCCTTAAAGTTAGGGTATATCGACAAGACTGAGTCTGAAGTAATGAAACAGTACCAACCAAGAGAACAAACTATCAGGATCAGGCCATTAGCGATTGTTATTTTGGTAATGGCAATTACTGGAACCGCCACTTCGGCAGGGAAGGAAACCACTAAGGCGCGCCCAATCCGGGAGACTACAGTTGCCCGCGTATTCAAAGCCGGAGCAGCCGTTAGCAACATCACCCCGCCCCTTGATCAGCCGATCATAGGTGGATGGAACTCGCCACTTGCCACGCACATACACGATGAATTATGCGCGAGGTGTTTGGTTCTTGACAACGGAAAGACGAGATTGGTTTTTGTACTTGTTGATAGTCTCGGCGTTTCGCGTGATGTCTTTGATGTTGCTAAAGACATCATTCACGAGAAAACAGGGATACCCGTTGAGAAGATGCTGATGGCAGCCACACATACACATTCCTCAATCAGTGCCCGTGGCTCAAAAAATGCAGAGACTGGCGAGATGTTCGGCGACTACAAGGATTTCATTGTTCGGCGCATAGCCGATGGTGTCCGCCGGGCACTGAATAACCTGGAACCGGTGCGCATCGGATGGGCTCACGCAGAAGAACCGACACAGGTCTTTAACCGCCGCTACTTCATGAAACCGGGTACACCTACTCCCAATCCATTTGGCGGAACAGACAAAGTCGTAATGAATCCCGGTCGGGGTAACCCCAACATTCTCAAGCCTGCCGGCCCCACAGACCCTGAGATTGTCTTTTTCTCTGTTCAATCCAGAGATGGTCGGCCGATCGCTCTGTTGGCTAATTACTCACTGCACTACGTCGGGCCAGGCGCCGGCCCTGTAATTTCCGCCGACTACTTCGGGGTCTTCGCCAACCGCATTCAGAAAATGCTTAATGCAGACCGATTGAACCCACCCTTTGTGGGAATCCTATCAAACGGAACCAGTGGCGATATCAATAACATCAATTGGCTCAAGAAGCCGGATAGGCGCTGGCCGCCGTATGCTAAGATGACTCAGGTAGCCAACCTCGTCGCTCAGGCGGTCTATCGCGTTCATCAACAGATTGAATTCTATGACTGGGTTGAGCTTGATGCTCGACAGATAGAGTTGAGCCTGGCCGTGCGAAAGCCAACCGCCGAACAACTTTCCTATGCGCGTAAGACCCTAAAAAAGCCTGAAGATGCCCCAAAATATCATCGACACGAGCGAGTTTACGCAAACCGTGTGATGAATTTATATAATTCGCCTGACAATATCTCTGTGATATTGCAGACTTTCCGCATCGGTGAGTTAGCTGTTTGTGCAATTCCGTTCGAGGTTTTCGCTGAGATAGGAATTGAGTTAAAACAAAAGAGCCCGTTTGAACAGACGTTCACGATTTCTCACGCCAACGGCAGCAATGGCTATTTACCCACTGCAAGACATCACGAATTGGGTGGCTACGAGACCTGGCTGGGCACGAGCCGAGTCGAAGTCCAAGCGGCCGGCAAAATTGTAAAGAACCTGTTTACGATGCTTAACCAAATGCAATCGCTCTGAGGGGCAGACTCGGAGTAAAAATATTGTCGCGACATGTTAAGTGAACTTTTTATATCATGACATATACCGTTTTGTTTAAGGACTCATTTCTAATACTTGCTCGGAAATGAGTAGTTGAGTTATGAGGAGCACCGTGGTGACTTAAAATCATGAACTAACAGAAGGATAGAGCGATAATGAAACCAAGAGTCACGCTAATGGTGTGTCTGATATGGATATCCTGCGGCCTGGCATCCACAGAGAAGCAACTGGCGGACGAGATATTGGAGAACACGGGTGTAAAAGGGGGCCTGGTTGTTCATCTGGGCTGTGGTGATGGGAAATTGACGGCAGAATTGTGCGCCAATGAACGGTTCGTGATACATGGGCTTGATATCGATGCGAAGCGAGTAACTTTGGCGCGGGAGTTTCTGAATCAGAAAGGACTGATGGGCCGGGTCAGCATCAGCCGGTTTAACGGGAATAAGCTTCCATATGCGGAAAATCTCGTCCAGCTGCTGGTAGTGGAAAAGACCTATAAGGTATCGGACCAGGAGATTATGCGCGTGCTGGCCCCGGGCGGCACAGCTTACATCAAAAAAGGCAATAAATGGAACAAGCGCGTCAAGCTCCGGCCGGAAGGCATCGATAACTGGACACATCTGCTACACGGGCCGGACAACAATGCCGTGGCAAGCGATTCCGTGGTGGGACCACCGCGTCGGATTCAGTGGAAGTCTGAGCCGACCTGGTGTCGCAGCCATGAGTTCATCTCCAGTTTTGTGAGTATGGTATCCGAGCAGGGAAGGATATTCTTTTTGTTCGACGAAGGACTGACGGGAGTCACCGATTCACGGATCCCGGAACGTTGGACGTTGATTGCGCGGGATGCCTTTAGCGGTGTCCTTTTATGGAGGCGCCCAATGAAAGACTTCAACGCAGCCAACTTCCGCGGCCGGGGGCGTGGTTTTGTACCACCGCCGTTAAATCGTACACTGGTTGCCCAGCAAGATCACGTATTTACCGTCGCCAGCTTCAGGGGACTGGTCGTCAAGCTGGATGCTGCAACGAGTGCTGAGATCAAACGATACGCAGGCACTGAAGGCACGGAAGAAATTATTCTTTGCGACAATACACTCCTGGTGCGCACCAGTAGCCGGTATAGTAACGGCAGGGATGCCCTTGTCGCCCTGCAACTCGAAACCGGCAGACTTCTCTGGCAACGTCAGGAAACAGGATATCTGGCGGAGTCCCTGGCTGCCCGGGATGGCAGGATGGTTTACGCCAACCACGATGCATTGTTTTGCCTGAGTCTGAACGACGGTAATGTGCTCTGGACCTGCGAATCGACGGAGTTTCAAAAACACTCCTGGAGCGGCGGACCGCGTATTGTAATAACCGAAGAAAATGTCCTTGTTGGCAAAAGCCAAAAGATACTGGCTCTCGACTTGAAATCCGGAGAGCCGGTTTGGGAGAGAGCCACCGGTGGTGTTTCAATGCGCGGCGGAGATATGGTGGTGATCAACGGCTTGGTCTGACATGCCAGCGCCGGGGACATCGCAGGTTATGATCTCAAGACAGGCAAATTACAGCAAAAGATCAATCCTCGCAGCGTACAAAGCGCAGGCCACCACCTTCGTTGTTATCCCGCCAAGGGAACAGCAGGATACCTGATTACCCAGTTTCGCGGCGTGGAGTTTGTCAGTCTCAATGGCCAGGAGCATGTACAAAACGACTGGACGCGGGGCGCCTGCCGCTACGGAGTCATGCCCAGTAACGGATTGTTGTATGTTCCACCGCATCCCTGTTTCTGCTATGCCGGTACAATGATGACCGGACTGAATGCATACGCTCCGGCATCGGACGATGAAATCAGCACGATTGTTGAAGCCGCCAATACGACCGTCGACCGGTTGGAACGCGGACCGGCCTGGGGAACTGTCCACGTTACGAAAGCTGCTACAACAGACTGGCCCATGTATCGCGGCGATGCCAGACGGTCAGGTGCAACACCTGTAACCGTGCCTGATGTTCTGACACATAAATGGGAAAACAAACTGGGCGGCAAACTGACCCAACCTGTGGCTGCACAGGGCACGGTATACGTCGCGGACAAGGATCGGCAAATCCTTTATGCCTTAGACATACTTAACGGTTCACAACGATGGCATTACCCTACCGGAGGGCGGATCGATTCGGCCCCAACGATACTGGGCAATATGGTTCTGTTCGGCTGTGCGGACGGATATGTATACAGCCTGCGTGCCAGGGACGGCGCATTGGCGTGGCGTTTCCGGGCGGCGCCTATGGATCGGTTGATTGTGATCGATGAACGTTTAGAGTCGACATGGCCCTGTCATGGGAGTGTATTGACTCATAATGGACTGATCTACTTCACTGCCGGTCGTTCGAGCTATCTCGACGGCGGGGTGTTCATCTACGCCCTCAAACCTGAAACAGGCGAGATTATACATCGGACTCGCCTGGACACTTGGTCACCCACTTGGCAAGATGCAGGGGATGCACCTTTCCTGCCGGCATTCCATATCGAAGGGGCGCGTTCGGATATCCTGGTCGGTGAAGACGGATTCATCTTCCTCAACCAATTGCAGTTTACGCCGGCGCTGGAGTTGATCGATACGAAGTATCGTCCCGGTTTGGCGGAGTACAAGGAGGACCGAGGCGCCCCGGATGCCTTTGGACCGCTGGTTACAAATATGGAGGTAGCTGCCCCGAACTTCGTTGACCAGGAAACCCTGACCCGATTTCCCCAGATGGCCAAGTCGTGGTTCCGGCGCGGACACTTGGGTGCACGCCATGTCGGGAGACATATCTTCGCCACGGGTGGTTTCCTGGATGACACCTATTTCCACCGGATATACTGGATGTATAGTAATCTGTGGCCAGGGTATTACATTGCCAATGTGGCTCCGAAAACCGGACAATTGCTGGTCGTCGGGCCGGATAAAACCTATGCGGTACAGGCCTATCCACAGCGGATAACTCTCAGTCCAATGTTTACACCCGGCCGGAGCGGGTATCTGCTTATAGCCGATGACAATGAAAACGATCCTATTCTGCATGACAAAAACTGGGGACGCGACAAGGGAATGGGCTTAACACGGCAGCGGCCGCCAGTGTGGTCCGACTGGGTACCTATCCGGGTGCGAGCCATGACCCTGGCCGGAGAAAACCTGTTTGTGGCAGGACCACCGGACGTTCTGGATGAGAAGGATCCCATGGCATCGTTTGAAGGACGCAGGGGTGGGCTGATCCGCGTTTACGATGTCAACGTTGGTAAACATACACGGCAATATAGGTTGGCTGCACCACCTGTTTTCGACGGCATGATTGCAGCTAACGGCAATCTGGTGATCGCTACAACGGAAGGAAGTGTGGTATGTTTTAGAGGAAAAGAGGGAAGTAATTTTGAGTGAAACCTGTGTGACAAATGAAACTGTGACTGTCATCAGAATTTATCCGATTGCTGGTTAAGTTTACACGTTCTCATTACCATGTTATTGCGTTGTCATCTTGTAGATGTTGCAAGACAGACCAACTTCTCAGACATAATTGTAGAGAAGATACCGCAATGGTCGTTTCAGTTGATGAGAACTCGTATACAGGCCCATTTAGATTTAGGATGCTCACAATGAACCGGATACTAAAAATTCACTTACTCTTGCTGTTGTTATTTACCGCCGCAAGCCCTACACGGGCCGTGATCAAAGATGATAGCCAGTCCATCCTTCGAAAAACCGCCGCCGAAATACGCAGGGAAACTCTGCTCGCTCCAAACGGCCCGGCAGGCAGACCGCTGCCCCTCGTAAGCCACTGGAATATGGGAAGTCATGGTAAAGGCTGGACGCCGCAATACCAGGTCGAGTTACTCAATCAGGGACACCACATTCTGCCTTGGTTTGGCTGGCCAAGAGGAAATCCAGACTCGAAAGAAGACAGCGCCAAGCGATTTTACGATTACTATGACACCCTAATTACAATCTGCCACGAACTCAGCTTGCCGATATCGTTTCGAGGAACTCAGTGGGAGGCAATGCTCGTCCGCCGTGAATACCGCAACCTTCCGGAGGATACATGTCCTGCCGTTATTACACCAACGGGTGAAGTACTGCCAAGAATCAGCCCCTTCGGCCCTATCGATCCTTGGCGCGACCCCGCCAAGGAATTCGTTGACACACCGGCCATGAAAAAAATCCAGCAGATGTATCCCAATCCGCCGCTCGTTTTGTTCGTCTCCAACAACGAGGCTCCAGACCTGCGCTGGCATCAGGTTCACCAATCCAAAAGATACCTTGACAAGTACGGCAAGGGCCGGACGGACGAATTCAAGAGGAAAGTCGTTGCGGAAGGTTGGATGAAGCGCTACACTGTAATGTTCCATGCAATGCGTGAGGCACTGATCGGCGATACATGGAAGAAGAACGTTCGCTTTGTTGGCTACGGTGCATTTGGTCCATCACATTTCGGGCGCTGGTCGGAGTGGAAAGAATACTCGCTCATTACCGACCAATGGACCAGCCCCAACTGGCACATCTGGGATGGTGGCAGTCCTTCCTACTATACCCACAACTGGTGTCCTAACCGCGACCATTGGGTATGGTCCACACAGGTCCAGTCCATGAACTGGATTTTCCAACTCGAAGAAGCCTTCTCGGTCAATCCCGATTTCTGGTGGGAAGTTTCACTCTGGGACGGTAACGGCGGCGGGTGGACACCCGACAAAGGTTACATACCCGAACTCCTCCCAAAATCCAAAGCCTGTCAGTACCTCAAAGACAACCAGACCTATACCCCCGACCGCTTCGAAGGTTGGGCGCAATTTGGCATCTGGCTGTTGCGTCCACGCGTTATACGAGAATTCCGAGCCAGTACAGTACCCCTCGAGCCATGGCGGCCGTTTTTCAATCGCCTGCTCGCAATCGTCGATCGAGTATACGAACACAAAACGCTTGAAGACTTCTGGCGCCGTGGCCGCCTCGTATCAAACACTGCGCACTCCCATCCATACCAGTCAAACATCCCGAAAAAATACAGCGAACAAAACCGCTGGTTCGCCCTCGACACCAACCTCGATCCACCGAGGCCCTGGACACTAAAGACAAACATCCCCGTCTTCAGCATAGCCTTCGTAACCGGCAAAGAACCAAAACGACGCTGGCTGCTATATGCCCACAGTCCCCTCGAAAATCGCAACAGCGTGAAAATCAGCATTCCCCGGTTCGGCGTAGTAACCATAGATACACCGCGCGAGGGCACATTCTATACCATTGATGAGCAAACACGAAAAATCACTCATGTACTGTCACCCAAACAATCCCGCCTCAAATCGAGTAACTAAGAACCGGCTAAGAGATTGCGTTGGCGGGATGACCGTCTGTGCTGAGGAAATCTGCTAAACTAATAAAGAATTTGGGGGGATCAGCGTGTCCAGAAGCTATCAAAATACCCGATCTGTTGCTGGTTCCTCGATTTAGATGCCATCTGAAACAGCTATCCTTGATTGTCAAGCATAATATACTATAATCACATTCATCCAAACGCAAGAAATTGATGTATACCAACTGGCTATCAGCCAATCGACATCGGAATAGTAATTTGACTAGGAGATGCTTAAATGGAACTCGAAGGCAAAGTCGCAATCATCACTGGTGCATCAAGCGGTATCGGTGAAGGTACCGCACGCGAGTTGGCTGATGCAGGCATGAAGTTAGTACTCACGGCCCGGCGCAAACAGATGCTCGAAAAGATCTCCGCACAAATAGACACAGAAGTAGCTATTATGGCCGGTGATATCATCGATGAGTCGTTGCCTCAGAAGTTGATTGACACGGCGGTGGAAAGGTTTGGTTCTTGTGATGTCGTGTTTAACAACGCAGGCGTAATGATCGTTGGCAAGGCTGAGGATATTGATCTTGAAGCTGTATGCCAAATGGTGCGTATTAATGTGGAGGCCGTATATCGATTAGCAATCGCCGCGATGCGTCACCTTATAAGTCAGGGCAGTGGTTACCTCATCAATACATCAAGCATCCTCGGAATGAAGGTACGTGAAACTACCGGTGCTTATGCCGGTACCAAGTATGCAATAGAAGCATTAACTGAGGACCTGCGTATGCAAGCGGCCGGAACAGGTGTGCGCGTTTGTGCCCTTGAGCCGGGCCTTGTGGATACACACCTGCAGGATCATTTCCCGGTCCACCCCAAGGATATGCTCAATATCAAGGCCCCTGTTCAGCCGGCAGACATCGGCCGGGCGATCCGCTTCGTGCTCGAACAGCCCGACCACGTGGCGATCCCGCGTATTCTCGTGATGCCTGCAGAACAGGGAATGTAGTTGATCGTTCGAGATAGGCCCTTTTGAAATCCTTAAAAGAATCCACGATAATGTACAATAACAGTCAACTATACGTTTGAACACAGCTATGGCTGAAACTATGATACCATAAGAAATTAATCTAAAGGAATTGACAATGTATGATCGAAGTGATGGTTTAATGAGAGGCTCACGTAAAGAAAGGACGCAAGAAGTCTTTAGCTTACAAGAATCCGATTGGGATTTCGACACCTTGTTTGGGATAATACAGGGCCTATTAGACCATGCAGATAATGTAAGGTTGGCTTCTATGGAAACACTGCTTAAGATTGCAAGACAACAAAAAATCCCTATGAGCCTTACCCCTGTATCTGTTATTGAGTACTTTATGTTCAGCTTTACGGCATCCTCTAAGGCCACACAGAGAATTATTAAATTCCTGGTTGAAAATACAGATATACCAGGAGCTAATGAAGCTATAGAACGGGCCTTACTTGAAGACGTCCGTAATGAAGATTTTGAAAATTTTATCAACATTATTATTGAAGCAAAAAAATTAAAATTTTTCAAAACTCTTGAAGATAACAAGCTATCAAAAACAAAAGCAAAAATCTTAAAGAAAGCCCTTAATCTCTAAGCAAAGTCAACCATCTGGAGAGGAAATATGAACACTTCTAACTACTTTGGTTAGGTTAAAGAATGCCCCTGAAGCTAAAAGCCTCTAACAAAATGAATGAATATTAATAAAAGTACAGTGCCGCTGGTGATGCATACTGCGGCATCGCGGACTGTCAAACCGAAGTGTGAGGGTTCGAGTCCCTTCGGCTCTGTTTTACAAAGCTCTATAGGCTAATAACTTACAGAGCTTCTTCTCTTTTCAGAGACTGTCAAAAAAGTTATGATCTGAAATGGTCTGAAAAGAGCAGATCAACGGCATTGAGTTTTATACGCTTTTCCCGATCCGTGGGTCGAGAAGAACTTGTTCTCCCCGCTTCATCCTCACCTGTTCATCTAACTCGAAGCCATATCTACAGGTATGCTCAACCACATTTAATCCTACTTTTAACTGCCCGCTATCCTTACACTTTCCCTAAAGCCCACTTGATAAGTCAGAATGATTGCTGGATACCAATCCATCACTTTCCGATACAATAAAGGTGTTTACGGCCTCTTAGAAAGATTTTGCCTCCGGATATGGCAGGGGAAGCACAGAAGACTTCTTCGAGTTTATTTACTGCGAGGATTTCAAATGTCGTTCCTATCTTTAGAACATAACATTCGCCATCTTCAGTCTGGATGTAAATTCTTCCGTCGGCATAGACCGGGGAAGCTGTAATCGTATTGCGTTTTCCCAGTTTTTGCTTTTCGTATACGGTTTTTCCCGTTTGTGCTTCATAGCAGGTCAGGGTCCCCTTATCAAGCGGTACATAGAGATATTCGTTAATCGCAATCGGAGAAGTCACGTATGCACCGCCTCTCGAGTGTGACCAGGCAACTCCCTGACTCTGGGTTTTGCCGCCCGTTGGTGTAATATCACCCGAGGCTCCAGATCGGACTGCAATAATCGGCTGCCGCATAAACATCATACTGTGCCCGGACGATAGAAATACCAGGCCTTTAGAGGAAACAGGGGAGGGAACTGTAATCATCGATCCCCCAGCACATTCCCATAGAAGTTTGCCCGTTTCTGCATCGTATCCCCTCATTCGCTTCCTTGCGTTCGTAACAACGGTTGTACGCTCTCCGACTTCGAACAGAAAGGGTGTTGCCCATGATGCGCTTTCATCACGTTCGGTTCGCCATACCGGTTCGCCGGTAGTCTTCTTAAATGCAGCAATGTAAGAATCATCATCGCTATCGCAATTGACAATAACCGTATTCCGGAACAGGACGGGCGATGCACCCGTTCCCCAGCCGGCCCTTACACGCAAGAGTCCCAGGTCTTGCTTCCAGATTACCTTACCCTCAAAATCAACGCAATACAAGCCCGCTGAACCAAAAGATGCGAAGACATATTTTCCATCAGTTGCAGGTGTTTCGGAAGCATAGGTATTTTTGGTGTGACGGCGGGTTCTCGGTTCCTGTTGTATAACGGTCTTTGACCATCGGATGTTTCCTTTCTCGGCATCCAGGCAGATCAAACGATAAACATATCCGGACGCATCCGGCTTAGCACGGTCGCCTCCCATATACACTCCGCCGCGAAACGTCTCGACGTTGGGATCTTCTGCAACGGCTGTAGTGACAAAAACACGAGTACCCCAGACAATTGGAGAAGAGTGACCAGCGCCCGGGATTGGCGTTTTCCATTTGACGTTTTCCTGCTCACTCCATTTCAAAGGCAAGTTCTTCTCGGTTGAGATTCCCCGACCATCACCACGCCATCCCGGCCAATTCTCAGCAAAAACACATTCCCAGCTAATTAAAATCACAAAAACCAATATTGTGGGACATAAAAAATCCACTTTTTTCATGGAAATCTCCATTTCAAGTGTTCCCAGATTTTTTCTATAAAGTTTACAATATTAGTACCAAGTCTGCCTCTATCAAGTCAATAATTAATATCACCACATCAGATTGTATTTTTACACCACCGATTATTAATATCCTCCTATCCGCGTCGAGATGGTGGCAGCTATCCCCAAACACATCTCCAACGTCTCCCTACTTGCCCTGTTCCTTGCTCAAGTCGAAAATAGAAGTATATTTTCCCCTATTCAGATGTTGATATTGGGTGCTTAAACTCAGAAAAGGATGGAAAAATGTCTATAGTAGTCTTATTATTACTATTGTTGGCATTGATAATCTTTATAACAGGATTATCCGCCTTAATAATAGCTATTATCGCCTTTACACGAACATCAAGAAACGCACGCGAGATCAGTGACCTGAAAAAACATGGTGGCTAATTTATGTAATTTGTGCACTAATTACCAACGTTTAATCCAATTTGTACATTTCCCCTCGATTGATTGTCGATGCGTTCAGAACCTTTGAATACATTTTCAGCGATAATGGCACGTTGAACGTCTTTTCCAAGCTGAATTTGCGGTCGATCCTGTCGAAATTCACATCCCCGAATTAAAATAGTCCCACTTTGAGCCTGAATTGCCGGTCGTTTGCCGTCTTTGCCGCCCCATTGGGTAAAGGTGCAATCACCAAAACCAACGGTCCCTCTTCCGGCTATCTTTGCTATCTGGTTACACGGACCCCAGAACGCACAGTTCACGAAGCGGATGCTTCCAGTATTGCCCTGAGCGATTTCAATCATTGTGGGATCAGGCCCGTGAAAAGATACGAACTCACCATTGGTTATCAACAATCCATATGGTGCAGATTGTTCCACGACAAGAGCGGTATAACAATCATCTGCACCAATCCCGAGGAAGTTACCATTACATACACCCCTTCTGCTTTTTATGAATTTATATCCGATTTTGTACCCGAAACAGAATGTATTATAGACATACTGCCAGTCGGAACGGCCAAAGATAAATGCCTCACTGTTTTCCTTTTGCCACCTGAGCAGTTTGGGTTTCGTACTCCACCAGGGATTGAAGTGAACATTTTCGATTCGGCCGATGTCATAAATGGCGTCGACCATGATACCTCGCCGGATTGGCTGGCCATGTACATCGCGAATCAGGTGACGCTCGTTCCGTGTGGCGTCGATACCGTTATAGGGATTTAGCATCTCTACTGCAATGACGGCAGGATTTTTACCCCGCATAGCGATTGCCCATGGGTATTTTTTGGGTTCGTCATCTACGTTTTGCTGTGGATAATATAAAACAAGCCCCTTAAGCGTACTGTTCGTGTTGAGGGTAATAAAGGCCGGTCCATCCTCACGTCCCGCACCACCAGTCACCAAAAAAGTAGTTCCGTCATCCGTTGGTTTTGGAAGGCCCCGGTCCCTTATGCCATTATGAGCCGGGACAGATTGCCACATGCCCGCCAGGGTAACAGCATTGGGCACTTTCAGATTGCCGGTGAAGAAATAGTTCCCGCGTGGGGCATAAACCACCCCTCCGCCAGCTTTTGCTGCGGCATCCAGGGCTTTTTGGAATGCCGTTGTGTCATCAGTTTTACCATCTCCAACAGCACCGAAGGTGCGAACATTGAAATGCTGGGAAACAGCCGGTGGTGCTGGTTCTTTCGCAAAAGAGCAAGTTGTGCACACAAGTGAAAATCCGAGGACAATAATGCCAAACTGGTTTAAGATTCTTGCTTTGGAAAAACTGTAATCCATGTGTTTTACTCCTAATGACATTTCCTATTTACACTGCTTAGAAACATTGCGCCACACTTGAACCGGTATAGTACCTGATGAATATCGATTTAATCAAGTTCAAAGAGAATTAGCCTGTTTTCCTAACTTACGAGGCAACGGCCCCGCAAATATATACAGAACTTGCTGTTCTCCAATAATCATTTGAAAAATACTGGAATCCTTAGTGGCGTCGGATTAATATGTCAAGACATTGAAAGAGTCGCAGGGCAGTAAATTAGAACGTCGAATGAGAGTATGGGAATCAAAGAGGATAAATTCATAGTCAGAACTTATGAGTGCCAGCATAATGGTAATATCAAGATATACGCGCTTATGCAGCATCTGCAGGAAATAGCTTCTGCTCATGCCGATGAACTTGGTTTTGGAAGTACCTGGCTGAATGAAATAAATGGCTATTGGATCCTTTCGAATATCATGGTGGAAATCAATTTATTGCCGAAATGGAACGACGAAGTAATTATCAAAACCTGGCCAAGCGGAAACACCCGATTAATTGCGACACGTGAGTTTGTTGGCAAAAAAGGAGGTGGTCGTGAACTATTTAGAGCCGGTAGTGAATGGACGATATTAAATAAAGACACAAACCGACCCAAAAATCTATCCGGTCTTAATATGAATACGCTGGCAGCAGGGCCTAAAGTAATAGAAAAAGAAGTTGAGAGGTTAAAACCAATAGATGATTATGCACTTATAGAGCAGATTTCGGTACCATATAGCTCCATCGACTTAAACGGCCATGTCAATAATACGGAATATGTTCGATGGGGAATGGACGCCATAAGAGCCAACTTTGAATTCGAGGGAGACATCCGTTCACTACAGGTAACCTATCTGGCAGAGGTTTTTAAGGATGACAAGCTTGATTTGCTGGTCTCAGACGTCAGTAACAGGGTTTTTTACTTACTTGGCAGGAAATCCGGTGAAGCGAACAATGTATTTTTGATGGAGGTCTCCCGCTGAAAAGATTAACAAATCATAAAAACTTGAAAAAATTCCCATTTTCATGGATTTGGACCCGAAAATCGCATGCCTGCCAGTTCCACATTTTTTTGCACAAAACGGCAAATCGATTATTTGGGCCTCATATTAATATCATTACAATCTGAACCATTCTGATGTCCCCTCCTGCTTCCATATGATCGGCTTCAGACATCAGGTTTGCCTGCTTATAACCTAATAGTCAGGAATTTTTCCCCACAAGGGCTATTTTATTGGACTTTGAGGCCTATATCACAAAAAAAAACTAAGAATTAAAATTTTTTCATCAACATTTAGCCTCGTACGTACGGCTTAATAAATACAGAGCCATAACTTGCTACTATTCATATTGCTAAGTAGACAAGTATTTGGATGCTGTAGTTATGCCTTTTAGGCCTAATAATGGTTTGTAAGTTCTTTTGGGGGGAAGGTTAATGGGCAAACGCAGGCGTGTCTATAAACCATCAGAGGTCCGGCAAGTATTTGAGAAGCATGGGAGCTTCATCTACAGGGTAATCCAGTTTCAACTCGGCCATTCGCCGGATAGTGACGACATTTTTCAAAGTTTTTTTCTGCATCTTCTTGAAAAACCCACACCAAGAAAGGTGATGGATAATCGCAGCTACCTGTATCGGATGATCAAAAACAATATAATAACCCATTATCAGAGGGTAAAAGCATATGAGAGACGCATTTCAAGGTATTCGGAGGCCCAGCTTTCCAAGAAAATGTCGTATGATCCCACGGAAAAAACAACGGGGATTGACGAATTCCAGAGTGTGATAGACATAATAAATAATCTCTTGCCAGCACATACTGCTACTGCTTTGAAATTGCGATACAAAAATGACCTACCCAATAGTGCCATCGCTCGTACTATGTCTGTTAAAAGAGAGACAGTTTGTCAATATATCAGTACAGGCTTAAGAAAACTGCGAAAAATACTGAAAGGTGAGCATTCCGGGAGTGTCTGATAATGGTATCCGGGAATAAAAACAAATGCGAACTCGCCAAAGAATACTTTTATGACATTCTGGATCCTGATACTTTAGACAAGGTGCCTGAACATATTCAGGATCACATTGCCAATTGTCTTCACTGTGTCAGGAAGTTGGCCCACCTATATCAATTGTTATTAGATTCAGCCCACTGTACCCAAACAGAGCCCACTGCTATACGGCCTGAAACGGCCAGACATTTCCCCTTGTATGAAGAGCAACAGGTTGATTGTAAGATGGTAAAGGAATTCCTGCCGTTACTTGTTGATCCGGAACCGGAAATACAGATTCCTATTATTGTAACCGTTCATCTTGACCAGTGCCCGCAGTGCAGACAGGATTTTGAAAACCTGCGTTCATATTAAAACATAATTCAAAGCAATCAAGGGCCTGACGATAGTCAAACCTGTTTTTATCCGGGTCTATAAGTCTTATGAATTGAGTGTAAATAACCGCCGGCACGACAAAAAAAGGTCAGTTTCAGTATTAAACCTTTTTTGATTAGTTCCTGTATACACAAACATCAGGATAATGCGGCTATTTACCATTTTCCGCCATTCGAATATGACAACCAGTCGTCATAGATGTTCGAATGAACATTGCTATCAGGTATATCCTGGTTGATCTGATCAGGAATATGTTCCAAGTTATCAGTCTGTGATGGCCGATATTCACCCTCTGAAGCGTTTACTATCGTAGGCTGTAGGAACAGCACCAACTCTGTGTCTGCAAGTTCATTCCTCTCGGATCTAAACAGATTTCCGATAAGGGGTATATCACCAAAAAACGGAATTTTCTCTATGACGTTAATGTCACGCTTGAATTTTAATCCCCCTATCATTAAAACGTGATTATTTTTTACAGTCACAGTAGTGGTTGCGGTATTGCGATTCACTACCGGTACGCCATTTCTTATCTCGATAAGTGAACTGACATCCAGATTGATATCCATCTCAATGGTGTTATCTTCCCTTATATTTGGAATTACCATTAAGATATTACCGACCTGTAGAAATCTGACATTCTCTATTACTTGTCCGCTGTCGGCAGCTATACTAGTTTCCGTGAAAGGTTCGTCCGTGGCCATCCTGAATTCGGCGGACTGGCCGTCGAGAACGAGGATGCGCGGATTCGCCAGTATTTGACTTCGACTATCAGTTTCTATGGCACGAACGATTGTTTCGTATTGTGTCCCCGTAAGTTTTCGTACAGTAATCGAACCAAAGCGATCTTCACCTACTTGAGAAGGTAACGAACCTTCCAGTATTATATCAGTACCGTCAATATCAAAAAACGACTCAAAGTTTATACCTATATCCTTCAACGCACTAACATTTACCGCAAGAATCTTGGCACGAATAAGAGCCTGCTTGGCCGGTTTGTCCCAGTCTTCGAGAATTTCCAAGATTCTTTCCGCGACAGAAGGTATAGTAGTAAAATGTACGTTGCGTGTTTGGTTATCTACCGAGAAGCTATCTTCCTGAGGCCGTAACAGACTGGTAAGTTTGCTATCTAATTCAAGCGAATCCAACTGGCGACATTTAACCTTATAACTATACAAGTTAACAGGAACATCGAGATCTCTTATGAGTTGTTCCACTTTTGTCAGCGTTGCGAGTGTCTCAGTAATCGTAACTGTATTGCTCCGATCATCAGCTACCACTGTGCCTACCATGCCCAGGCTTTCTGCGGCAATTTCCGGTCCGGGGGTTGCGACGGGACCCGGCGAGGGCGGGGAAGGTGGAGGAACTACAGATGGGATTGTTACCTTTTCTGTTTTAGAGATTTTCGTGCCAGCCAATCCGGGCCGAGAACCCAGAGTTCTGTGAGTTATGTTTGTATCCAATGTTTTTCTTGTAGGAGTCGGGGAAACCTCTGGCGGACCTGGACCGGCAGGTTCATAGGTACGGTCATCTCTTCGAGTCTGACCTGAATATATTTTCTGGGTTCCCTGTCTTGAAACAAAAGACTCAATGATTCCGGCAACTACAGAAGCTGATGCATGTTCCAAATAATAAGTTCGTGTAAAGTATGCATCTTCACGATCGAGCTTCTTTATTATATTTTCTATCCTGTCCACCTGAGATGCACGACCAGTGATTATTATCTGATTTGTCCGAGGCTCCGACCGAAATGCACCCGGATCCGCAACCATGGCCTTGAGCGCATTTTCAATATCTTCCACCATAGCATACTCGAGCGTAAAGACATGAGTAACAAGGTCCTCGTCAAGATCCTGAATGACTTTGCGGATTTGTTCTATATTGCGCGTATTGTCACGAATGATTAGCTGGTTTCCCAGTGAATCCACTGTTATATTCTCCGGTTTGCTGGCAAGATGCGAAATTCCAGATAGTACCTGCGAAGCTTGAAGGTGTTTCAGCGGTATAGTGGTTGTCACAACTTTACTGTCTAATTCTTCAAGAAGGCCGGCAATGTACTCAACTTTTGAGGTATTGCCTGTGACAATAATCTGATTTGTCGCATCAGATACAATAATTTGATGTGCAAAATTAGATGTTTTGGCATCTCCGGTACTACTCACAAAATCAGTTAACTGCTTGGCAAGTTCAGATGCCCGTTGAAACTTTATCTGAAAAACCCTTGTGACCGCATCCTGGTCAAGCTGTGCTATCAGTTCGGCCGTTCTTGAAACGTTGCTCTGAGAGTTGAATACAACGATTGAATTGGTTCTGACATCGGCCTGGAAAGGACCCTCTTTAGGGCTTATCTTATCGAGTATTCTCGCGACATCAGCAGCCTTGGCATTTACAAGCTGAAAACGTTTTTTTACGAAACCCTGATCCAGCCTGGCGATAAGCGATTCGATTTTCTTAAGGTTTTCGGCAGTATCGTTAACAACAACAGTGTTACTCCAGGGATCAATCGCAAGTTTTCCTGTTTTGGTCAGACCGTTTTCCAACAACAGCTTTATGCTCTCTGCCTTCTGGTGCTTCAGAGAAAAAGTTTTTGTGGTTCGCCCAAAAAGTTGCTCATATTCATCCTTTGTCATCATGTAGATTACATTTCCATCCTGCCTATAAACGTAGTTGTTTACTAAACAAAGATTATCCAGGAGCTGCCGTGCAGTTGCGCCTTTGCTCCAAAGATTAATCTTACCGCGTACTTTCTGAGAGGGGATTATTGTCCAACCGCTGGTGTCAGAAATAATCTTTAGAACGGATTCAACTTCCATATTTACAATATCCAAATCAATGCTTCTTTGCCCTGTATCCGGTGCAAATATCGAAGAAGTATCACCAAAATTCTGCTGGGACTGACCCGGTGAAGATATGAGCAAGAAGACAAAAAGACACAGTGTGACAGTTATTTTTAAGAAACTCGTTTTCATTTGCTTACTTCCTCAATTATTTTGCGAGACTATCGCTTGAGTGTTATTTGTTCATTTTCCATCTCTAAAACCAAACTGTCCTTTTTTATTTCTTTTAGGACAAACTCAGCTACTCTGTCGCCTACGTGGAAGGAGCCGGGTCCTCGCTCAGGTATAAAAACCAGAGCGGTCAGTTCTTTCTCATCTCCACTGGTGCCTAAAAATTGCAGCCTCTCAGCAAGTTGTTGAGCTGTGGTTTTGCCAATTTTCCTTTTAGATGGTATCGGTATCGATGGCTTGAACAAATTCCTTGTTTTTAGCAACTCTGTGTAAGTATCTAATGAGGCAATAGAGTTGGCCTGGTTCGCATCGGTCGCCACAGGTTGTTTATCTGTGAAGTTAGGCACAGGAAGTTCAGGCAGAGGAGACAATAACATATACAAGATGAATGAACATAAGCCTGCAGAAAGCAAAGAAGTAACTATTGTTATCCAATTTTGACGCGCAAAATTCAGAGATCTTTGCCACAACTCGGTAATTTTGGAAACCAGCGATCTTATTTGTTTCAGCCTCTTTTGAAAGAATATCTTTTTTATGTGCTGCAACATTAAACTATTCCGGGGCTACGATAACATCGCT
>JABAHP010000678.1_pt2 | contig 36806 bp, 33 predicted proteins | sample 7062081 | NCBI WGS metagenome assembly JABAHP01 (sample SAMN14534357, study PRJNA622989) | marine sediment metagenome | biome: marine biome [ENVO:00000428]; feature: marine pelagic biome [ENVO:01000023]; material: deep marine sediment [ENVO:00002113] | place: India: Gulf of Kutch | collected...
TCCTCATCCTCTAGCTCATCCTCATCCTCCTCCTCATCCTCATCACCCTCAAGCTCCTCATCCTCTGGCTCCTCCTCAGCCACAGGCTTGAACTTGGCTTGACAGAAAGGACACACAGAGAGCTTGTCAACAATGTCCTGAAAGCAAGCCCCACAGGTATAGCTCCCATAGGTCTTGTTCTTGGCAAGCTCTTTCTCAATCAGCTTTTTGAGTTTCTTTGCTGTTGCTCCCTTTGGGACCTTGATCCCAAGTTGCTTGCAACCAGCCTTGAGGGTTTCAACTGTCAACGCTACTGCATCAGCCATGGTTCCACTCTCCTTGTTCTTGTGGGGGTGCCTCATCTCTTTCACTTGATAGAGGCTCCTGATGTTGTATTTCTTCTTTTTCAACTTTGGCACTGAGCTATCAAACAAATAGTAAAGAGTTGCTTTCTCCTTTCCCTCATGTGGCCTTGCCAGCCTGCCTCTCATTTGCTTAAACCTCTGAGGCTTTCTGCCAGCACTGGCACAAGTCATTATTCCAACATCAAGAGGAGGGATGTTGATTGCTTTCTCAGCAACACTGGTTCCAATGCCAACCTCAACAGAACCATCTCTCAACCCTGCCTCTGTCTTGTCACACTCTGGTTTGTGTTTCTTGCCACCAATCAGCAAGCCTGCCTTGTAACCTCTGGCCAGGAGCTTTGCCTTGAACCACTCACAGTGATCAACTCTGTCACTCCAGATGAGGACCCTCCTCCCCTCATCCACCTCCCTGCAAGCAAGGTCAAGAGCAAGCCTGCTCCTCTTGGTGTCCTCAATGAACTCATCCACCACACCAGTCCACTCATACATCATGTTTTGAATGTCACCCCTGCTATATTCAAACTTGGTGGGGACAAGGATGATCTCAACTGGACACTCAGGGTTCTCTTTCAGCCTCCACCCTCTTGGACCAAAGGTGTCATACAGCAAGAACTCCCTTTCATCCCTCCTCCTCTCATCATCAGAGGCACCCAACCTGACAGCAGCAGGAAACTCATTCACACACTCCCTGAGAGTGGGAGCAGCAAACCTGTCAACCTCATCACAGATGACACAGCCAAAACGATACTTGAGATCAGCAAGCCTGTTCCTGACTGAGTTGATCATGCCAATGACAATGGGTGCATCAAGAACAGGCTTGGTGAAAGCTCCACCAACACCACCAGGCCAGAACCCAAAGTAAGGAGGGATCCTCTCCACCCAATTCTTTTGCTGCCTCTCCTGCCACACCAGCACAAGGGTTGGCTGTTGGAAGTGAGCAGCAGTCTTGAGGAGCATTTCAGTTTTGCCACAACCACAGGCTGCTCTGATGACTGTCTGTTGCCTCTTGATCATCTTGGCAACACCAGGCTCCTGATAGTCTCTGAGTTTGATCTGACAACTCAAGTCAATCTTTGGGAGCCATAGCCTTTGGTCCTCAATCTCATGCTCAATGCCAGCAGCCTTGAGCACCCTCACCACTGAACCAAGAGATCCCCTCCATAGGAGCAGATCCCTATCAGTCTCATCCCAAGTCTGTATGTATCTGGTCAGACCCTCTGTGCTGGCCTTTTGCCTCCTCCTCAGCACATAGACAGGATCCGTATAGGTTGCTTTGGCTTTGAGCCTAGCTAGTACCTCATCAGGGAGATATTTCTTTCTCAACCTGAGCTTGCTCTCAACTGTGATAACGACCATCACCAACCTTGGGGTGCTGTGTAAATGACCAGCACCCTAGCTTTGGCTCAGGACCAATGCAAGGGGGATTTATTTGAGTTGAGAGTTAGATTGAAAAGAGGTGAGAGGGTGGATGGTTTTGGATTGAGATCTCAAACTGGTTCTCAAGGGGAGTATGCTGGTGCTGCTCTCACTGCTCTCCTTGTTCGTTTGACCTCATCCAAGATCTTTCTGAACTCCTGCCTCTGCTCTTGCCTCAGATCTTGGGTGAGCTTTTTCAGTCCTTTCTTGATCTCCTCATCCTGCCTGACCTTGATGATCCTGTGCTGGTATTCCACCTCTCTCTTGACCTCTTTGACAAGCTTGGCTCTGTTCTTTTGAGCCTCTTTCTTTGTCTCCAAGTTGGCTCTCTCACCTGAGGTCAAGTGGATGGTCTTGTTCTCCATGTGAGTGGTAACTTTGTAATGATGCTGCCAATAGACTGCAAGGATGGCCGAGATACCAACCAAGACTGTTCCACCAATAGTGATGGCAAACTTGAGAAAGGTCCCCTTTGCAAGCACCACTTGCATTGGTGGATCATCACCCTCCCCACCTCCTGAGCCTCCTGGTGCTCCTGGCTTTACAGCAGGATGACCAGCCACCCCATCAGTTGGGGTTTTCTTTCTCTTTGGTTTGTCACCATTACCACTGCCATTGCCATTGTTGGGGGACATCTTGATTGTACCTCTCATCATTATTTCACCCTATCCGCACCAATACAGATCCCACCAGCAACAACAGCACCCCCAACAAATGAAATGTAATGCCAGATAGGGTTAGGACACTTCTTAGAGGCTAGCAACTTTTCATAGATGGATCGCTGCCTCTCACGATCCCTGGTGCAAGCATCAGTCTTTGATCTCTCAGCCTGCACCTTAGCTTTGCACACAGTCTCATGGGTGTCCTTTTCTGCCTTGCTCTCCCTCTTGAGCTTTTCAATCTCAAGCTTGAGGAGCTTGATGGCTTTCTCATGGTCCGTTTTGATCTTGGCCAAGAGGCCATCAGTCAGCAGCACACCAGCAAAGGGAGCCTTGTCCCCTTTCTTGAGTCTATGGTTTTTCAGGATCGGTTGAGGCTGTGGTTGGCTCATTGCTGGTGAGGCTATCAAGCCAAGCATCAACAGCACTAGGATCACCAGCCATGGCTTTGAAATCATCTGCTGCCTCCTTGGAGATTCGATCCTTGTTCTCAGTATACCATGCTGCCACCTCTTTGAACTTAGCAGTCAAAGAGCTATAGGCAGCAGCAACCTCCTCACCTTTCTTTCTCTCAGCCTCAAGCTCATCTTGCAGCCTCTTGGTGGTGGAGTCCTCAAGCTCTCTGCTGATGCTGCCACCCTTGTTCCTTGTGAGCAGCCACCACACCAACAGAAAGATCCCTTGGACCCCCACCACCATCAAGAGGACTCCCCACCAAGGCATCAGCCACCTCCATTCACAGGAGAGCTTGGCTCCTTGCCAAGCAGACCACGTTTCACAAAGTCATTGAGAAACGCAACAGAGGGACCAGAGAACAGCACAGCAATTGCTGCACCCCATGAGAGATCCGCTTGCAACTTGCTGAGCACCATGGCTGCCACTGAGAGAACAGGGACAATGATCCACAATGCTCTTTTGGGGATCTTTTTCATGAACTCCAGTTTCTTTCTCCCAAGCTTGAACACAAACATCAGGAGCCAGATGATCCCTGCACTCATTGCAAACCATTGCTTGGCCTTGCCAAGCTCCACCACTTGCTTGACAGCATCCATAGCCTCACCAGCATCCTTGGGGACCTCCTTAGGCTCAGTGGGCTCATCCCCTGTTGGCTGGCTTGCTGGCTCCTCTTTCTTGGTGGGCTCTGCTTTCTTGGTGGCAGGCTCAGTCTTGGTGTCTGCCTTTGGCTCAACCTTGGTTGCTGGTGCCTTGGTCTTGGGTTCTGGATCTGGTTGGCTGAGTGCTGGCAGAGCTAGCAACAGCAAGCTCAGCATGGTTAGGATTGCAACTGTCCGTTTCATGTTCCCTCTCCTTTCATATGGCTGTTAGGTTCACAAGGTTTGTGAACCTATCACTCATCACCCTTTGGGGTGTTCCCTATGTTGGTGGGAAAGTCAGGCACAGCAGGACCAGACCAACCCTTGGCTTTCTTTCTTGGGTTGCTTTCCCTGGTGACTAACACAGGATCCTCTCTTGGGTCTGTGTCAGCAACCTCCCAATTGGCCTTTCTCTTTTCCTCTCTGTCATCTGTTTGCTCATTGTAGTATTCCTCAGCAATCCCACAAACAGCAGAGTGGTCAAGATCAGGCTCCTCCTTTAGAGCCTCCCTGATTAGCTCAAACTTCTCAGCAAAGGTTGCATCCTCTGCTAGTGCTCTGGTGTGCTTTTCCTTGTCTGGTGTTCCTGCTGCTGCTGCACCCATGGCAGCAAACCTAGCCTTGATGGCTACCTTTTGTTGTGCTGTTGCTTTCTTTGCCTTAGGCATGACTGGCCTCCTTATGTCCTTGGGACCTTGGGTGTGTTGGATGCAACTCCCCAATTGGGAGCCTCACCACCATCCCACCATTCCCAATAAGGCATGTATGCATCTTTGGTTGCGTTTTCATCTGTCCTCAACAGGATGTGTGGATACCAACAATAGTCCTCACCATCCAATGCCCCAACACCTCCTGTGTGAGATCTGGATCCCATCTGAGTCATTGCATTGGGCAAGGTGTTGTAACCCAACCTCCCAACGTAATAGACAACAAATGACCTCTCAACTGAGATATACAGATAGTAGTAATAGCCAGCAACCATGACCACACCTGTATTGATCGCAAACCCAACACCATTGTCCAGACCCTTGAACTCCCACACACCACCAAGAACAGCCTGAATCCTCTGAAAGTAGTATTCATAATTGCCACTAGGAAACAGGTTGTTTCTCAGACCGATCTGAATCATAGAAGCCAGATCAGACAGGGTGCTGATACAGACGATAGCTGCAAACCTCCACCTAAACCCATAGGCAGTGTCATTGTAGAGTCTCCTCCCTCCCCTCAATTCAACAATGTCACCATTGGTGTTGTCTGTGTTGAGATGGACACCCTCACTGCACCAACCAACACTGACATCAGCACTAACCCCAACAGTGTGAGCAGTGTAGTTTGGTGGTGTGGCTGCTGCATTGCTCCACCCCTCATAGAGAAAGTCATCCCTCCACCCTGCTGCCTTGACCAAGGCTCCATCATTGAGTGCAATCTGTGCTCTATCAGCAACAGCCCCACCACCATAGCTCTTGGCTGCAATGGTGAACTTTGGATCAGTGAGACTGGCAATCCCCTGACCAGCAGCAAAGCCACCACCTCCCTCAACCAACAGACCATGCTCACCATCAAAACCAGTATCCCTGAACACCCCTCTCCTAAAGAACTCAAAGATCCCTGTGGTGGTGCCTGGTGCTCCAATCTGCCATCTTGCCCACCAGGAGGTTGGAAAGTCTGTGTCATAGAACTCAACCAAGGAACCAAAGGCACCATTGGGAATGACTCTGAACCTAGTTGCAAACCCCTCCCCATCCCTCAGGACATGACTGAACCCCTTGCACCAATCAAGAACATCACCATCATTGTGAGGGTTGGAATGGCTCATGATGTATTTGGGAACCAAGACCCTCACACTCCCACTGGTGCTGGCAAAGCTTGGTGTTGAGTTGTCCAGAGCTTTCACGTTGCAAGTGGTGGCAGTGAATGTGTCAATCACATACAAGCCAATTTCATCTGAGTCTGTTGCTGACTCAAGATAGATGAGGTGGAGTTTCTTGGTGAGCCTCAAGTCAGTGTCAGTGAGATCAACACCACCTCCTGTGAATGTCAGAGTGTTGCCTGAGATGGTGACAGCATTGACCTCTGAGATGGTGGACCCTGGTGACCTCTCACTTTGAAAGACAGCAACAGGGATGCCTGACTGATCACCAGTCTCAATGACTAGCATGAACTGCATCCAATCAGTGTTGCCATACCTATCAAACCTCATCTGTGCATTGTGACCACCACCAGCAGTGATGGCAGTCCTCAGCCAGATTGCACCAGAGTCAACCCACACCTTTCTCCCTGAGCCAGATCCAGCAGCACCATCATAGGCACGATCAAGAGTATTGATGAAAATAGGAACCTGATCAGTCATGGAGAAAGTTGGGACTCCACCAGTGCTGGTGATGGTTCCAATAAAGGCATAGTTGGGCTCATTCCTGAGGTCAATGTTCTTTTTCCAAGAGGCACCCTCAATGAACACCTTGTAATCTGATGCAGTGGTTGAGGGTGGGTTTGAGCTTGTGTCCTGACCAAGAGGACCATCCCCACCACTATATGGAACATCCACATAGTTGTTTGGTGAGGCATAGGCAGAGGTCCCCTCAAAGAAAGCAGTGGACTCAACACCACTCACAGGATCAACCAACCACACCCTCACTGTTCTGCCTGAGTGGTCAACCCCACTCTCAGTGATGTTGTTGATGTTGAGTCTGATGTATGTGGTGTTGTCTGTCACTGAATTGGGGTTGTCCACCTCTCCAAAGGTTTGCTTGAGGGAGGGATACTCTGGATCCCCTGTCCTTGGGTTCAACTCAATTCCATCCTCAACCTCAGCAAACTTGATCCCAACATAATAGACAGAGGAGCCATCATCCTCAAAGTAGATATCAGAGGTGATGCTTGTCCCTGTGATCTGGCTGATGTCAATGATCTGACCAGTGCCAACAACAACCCTGCTGGCATTGCTGAGGTCAAGGCTGAAACGATCATTGCTAGCACCAGCCACAATCTCAATTTGGTCAGCATCAAGGACACCTGCTGTACCCTGAAAGATGGCAGCAATCACCTCATCAATCTCATCAGTCAGGAAATCAAGGAAATTGTCTTTGATACCTGTGAGACTGAGGAGCCTCTTGTTATAGATGTTGATCTTTCTGTCATTGGTTGGCATTGGCTCACTCCTCTATTTGTCTCTCCAGATGACCTCTGTTTTGCCATCATGGCTGTGCACTGATTTCATATGTTCAAAGGACTGATAGATCACAGTGCTTGGTGTTGTGCTCAACCACCTTAACACTGTGGTCCCATCAGTGAAACGGACACCCTCAGCAACAATGCCTGTGCCACTGGTGCCTGTCTCATCCTCTATCCGGTTTAGGTTGAATCTCCTCATGGGTTTGGTCCTATTCTATCAATCTCAGTTGGTAACACATTGACCTCAACCAAGTGCAACTCAACTGAGCCAACTGGTGCCTGAGCACCAACCATCCCCACATTGAAAGCATAGGGGTCATCACTCACATCAATCTCTGTCTCCCCATTCACTTTCACTCTAATCCTCACCCCTGTCCCCTCCTGCAAAGCATCCACCCTGATCACATCCTGTATTGTTGGCTTGAGGTAACTGAGTGTCACAGTGCCAAGTGAGGTTGGTGTGCCAGCAACCAACTTGTAAAGGGTGACTGCCTTGGTGTCATAGTCCACATTCACATGGTATTGGTTGCTGGCATCCTGAGCCCAAAAGATAAGGTCAACAGAGGTGTCAGCATCAAGTGATCTGATCTTCCATGCCACGATCTGATCCCACCAATAATCATGGTAAGGATCAGCATCCACCATCCTCCCACTCTGCTCTATGATGCAGGGACCAGCAGGTGAGGGGATGGTTACAAGGTCAGGGTCATTCACATCCCATTGGTCCAAGTCCCCTGGTGTGAGAAAGCGATCCAGAAAATTGATGTAGACCACATCAATCCTCTCACTGAATGGCCTCACTGTTCTGCCTCCCATGAGGAAAGCAAGCAACTCCCTGTTGAGCACACCATCAAGGCTCTTGACCTCTGCTGCTCCACCTCCTGTGTCCTCTGCATTTTCGTTGGGTGCAAACCTCCCAATGATGCTCCTGAGGGTCAACTCATCCCCATCAGTGTTGATAGCAGTAATCCAACCTGAGGCTCCTGAATCTGCTCCAACAACTTTGTTGCCAACACCAAAGGGAGCAAGGACACCCTTGAGCACCAAGGTTCCCACACCCTGATCAACCAACCTGACCTCTGAAACGTATTCCTCTGAGTATGCTGCCAAGGTATAGCTCAGGGTATTGGAGTGGATGACATCAAAGTGGTCAGTCAACAGGATGACATTTTTGGTCCCCTCTTGGACTTCGATCCTATACACACCCTCATTGGTGGGATAGGTGCTGTCATTGATGATCCTGAGAAAGTTGTATTCACCTTTCTCAAAGTTGGTTGGGTGGTCATTGCATACAAAGGTTCTGCCTGAGGTGTCATAAACATCCATGACACCACTGCTGCCATTGAAGATCTTGGAGTAGAAACCAATAGCAAAGGGGTCAAAGTCCTCAAGCTCCTCAGTGATGCATGTCTTGTCTATCTGGCTCCTAAAGTCAAACCAGTTCTGCACCCTGAACCTATTGCCTGTGACCATCCTGATTGCATTGTCAATGACCCCTTTCTCAGTTGGTTTCTCATTCCAATAGGGGACAGCAAGAGCAAGCAGCCTCCTCAACTCCTCAGTGCTTGCATCAAAGGACAAGTCATCAGTGAACCCAAGCTGAGGCTTGAGGTATGGCAACCACCTCTCATCAATCTGATCCACCTCAAAGAGAGTGGGGAGGAGGGTGCAGGGGTCATAGATCAGATCCTCCCAAACCTGATCCAGTCCTTGGGTGATTCTTTGAAGTTTGCCAGCCATGGTTACCACCTATATTTGTGTCTGAACTTTGACACTCTCATAGCAACATCCAATGTGCCACCACCAATGCAATACCAATATAGCTTGGAGGTTGGGAGAGCAACAGGCATGTTGCTGGTTGTTGCTCCATTGCTCTCAAGGAAACCATTTCCACCAGAACCCCAAGACCCATCAGCACTAGGCACCTCAGTTGGTTTTGCTAAACCACCTCTGAGGTAAAACACACTCCCACCACTGTCCTCATCCAAGAACCCCATCACATGAACAGCACTAATCACCTCCATTGGGAACCCTGGAAAGCCAGCAGGCACAACAGCACCACCCTCAGTGACCCACCCATCTGCTGTTGCTGTTGGTGTGGTGATTGTCGCATCAGCAAGGTCAATCTCAAACCAAGTGTTGACTGTGGCACCAGCAGCAGCCAGAGCAAAGATCCTTGGCAATTGCCTCTGTCTCCTGATGTGAACCCAAGGACCAGTAACCTCAAACTCCTCAATCTCATCACTGCTGTTGTTGAACACAACCAAGATGGGGAGATATTCAGCAAAGCCACTTGGACCAGTGTCAGGATCATTGAGTGAAAAGATCGGTTTGAGGATCCCACCATCAGGCACAAGATAAAGGTGATACCACTTGTTAACTGCTCTGGTGCCTGTGTCCAAACCTCCAACACCAGTGCTTGCAAGAGTGCAAGTCTGTGGAGCACCCTCAGTGGCCTCAAGAGGATAGGTGTTCCCTCCCTTGAGCTTGTAAGAAACAGACTCATCCATTGCCCCATGAGGCACATACACCTTGACTGTTGCAGGGGTTGTGCCCACCCAATCAACTTGTGGTGCTGGCATGTCTAAAACCTCCTCTGATGGTGGTGGCTCTGGCTCTGGTGGCTCTGGCTCTTGCTTAGGTGGCAAAGGCTCATCAAGCTCCCTGATTGCACCCACCATGAAATCAAAAGTCTCAAAGGTCATTGGCCTGCCACTGGCTGTGAACTCAAAGCTTGCAGGAGCAGCAGCATTGCCAACCAGATCATACACAGTGAGGGAGATGGTGACTGTCTCTCCATCCCTCCATGTTGTGAATCTGTCAGGGTAGAAATAGGCTCTGTAACTGCCTGGTGTAAGCTCCTCAAGGACCACCCTCCACCCCTCATCAACCCTCATGTTGGTCCTCACCACTTGAGTTGTTGGCTCAAAGGTGATCCTTGCTGTGGCTGTCAGTGTCTTTAGATCTATCCCTGATTCATCATCTAAGAGGTCAAAGACAAGAGGACCAAACTTGTTTACCTCACCCTCATTCTTGGGGTGGACCAACACAATCCTTGGCAGGGTTTGATCAAGCTCAATGTCAAAGCTGTAATTGGTATCAAGAACAGCAGACTCATCATCCTCAGCATACACCTCAACCACCACAGTTGAGTTGTATAGGAAAGGCTGAGGAGGTCTGATCACAAATGAGTAGCCATTGGTGACATCACCTCTGGTGACAATAAAACCGTTTTGACCAGCCTGGTTCTCATAGGCCACCACATCATTGATGGTGATCACAATGGTTGATGGATCAATGTCATCCTCATCATCCAAGATGTGAAAGTCAACAGTGGTGTCAACATCAACCCACGTTGCTCCTGGTGCTGGATCCTCATTGTCCAGATAGGGAGGTGTGGCTATGTCCCAAGGAGCCACATCTTGCCATTCCTGAGCAGTTGGGATGTTGTTTCCATATGCAACAGCATCCAACCAACCAAAGCCATCAGCAGGACAGTTTGAGGCTAGGATGTTTGGTGTGATGTTGCTGGTTGCCATGAGTGTGTTGTTAGGCAGAGCAGCAACACCAGTTGTGACCCTTGAGCCTGTGAATGTGTGAATGGTGGTCCAACTGCCACCATCTAGCCTCCTGATGTTGGAGTCACCAACAAAGTCCACAGAGCCAAAGAACCAGACTTTATCAGCAGTGTCCTTGAGCAAGCATTTGTTGCCTGCATCCTCTGTCAAGTTGGGAGCACCAACAGACCAAGCTGAACCATTCCATTTGGAGAATCTGACAGCAGGGGAGGAGGCTGTTTCAAAAGCAACATACACCTCAGTTGCAGAGACAACCACCACATCCTTTGCTTGGGTGGCATCACCATGAACAGCAAGAGCAGCAGCATGTCTGTTGATCCAGGAGGAGCCACCATCTGAGCTATGCCACAACTGACCAGCACCACCAACAACCCAAATGTGCTGGCCATCATCACTTGCATGGAGGTTGAGCCCACCACTTGATGTGCTGCCTGGAATGATGGCTGTATCATAGCCAGTCCCATTCCACCTCATGTAATAGATGTTTGAGACTCCCTGACCAATACCGTGGATCCTGCCAGCAAGGTAAGCATTGCCATACACTCTTGTCATATCAACAACAGTGTTCTTGGCAGACCAAGAATCAGCATCAGGGTCATAGTGGAGAGCACCAAGCCAAGAGTCATGCTTGGCAGTCCCAATGACCACCTCACCAGTTGGGAAACCTTGGATGCTCAGCCTGTTGTTTGAGATTGCTGAGAGGGTGTCTGGATCTGCTCTTGTCTCTTTCCAGCAAGCCCATGGGCTGTATGGTGCATCACCTCTCCACCACAAGGTTGCAGGGTTTGACTTTGGCCTATATAGCCCCAACATTCTCTTGCTGGTTGACTTCTCAGTGAAAAGAGCACAAGTCCCTTTCTCTGCATCACCACCCTCATGAGGTGGTGTATACCAAGAGGCTCCACCATTCAGGGAAAACCTGATGTTGTCACTGGCACCAGCACAGAGGAGTTGACTGTTCACTGCTGATGGTTGGCCTTGTGTTCCTACGTTGCCTGTTGGTCCCTTGTCACTCCAACTGTCATAACCACTCCTCACCCAATAGTTGGTTGCATCCTTTTGGACAACAACAGTCACACCATCAGCAGCAATGTTCATGCTGTTGCCATGAGAGAAACCAGATCCAAAAGGAGTGCTTGGGTTGTCCAAGACAAAGCCACCAGCAGGAGAGCCACGGTATACGTTGCCTGAGTTAGACAGCAAGAATAGCTCACCCAAGCTGTTCATGCATATACCAGCAAACCCCTCAACAGGGAGATCACCACCAGAGTATTGGTTGTTAAAGTGGGTCCAATAGCCTGGCATACTGGCATAGGACCCACTTGAGATCCAAACACACTGACTTGAACTGATTGCCCAGGGGACAAACCTCATGTTGTAAGCTGTGGTTGGTGATCTCAGTTGGACCCAACTAGACACCCCATCATACTTGCGCCAGTAATTCCAAGGTGAGCCAATCTCATCAATGCCACAATAGATCTCATTAGTGCCTGGCACCCTTGAGATCCAAGTGTCACCTTTGACTGACTCAACAGTGTGTCTAGTCCAAATGGTTCCATTCCACTCCCAAACAGGAGCAGGACCACCAGCAGTGTCTATTCTGCCACCAGCCCAGATTCGATCTAGGTTCTCATTGTGAGGATCAAAGTATTCAAGTGATGCAAAGCTGACATGAGTGGGGACAATAGGAAACATCCCATATCCAACACCAACCTCAAAATGTCTGATCCTTGAGGCATTGCCACTTGAAACGAAATGACCACCATCAGCCATGACTCACCTCATGTGAGATTAGGTTACCAAAGTTTGTGAACCTAACAGCCATGGTCACACCCTGAACTTATCAACCCAACCATTGGTCTTAATGGCACCAGTGGCAATGGTGCCAGAGCCGATCCATTTCTGGTAATGGATCCTCCTCACTGTGTCACCCATTGGCACCCTGGCAAAAAAGCTCTCTCCATGCATCCAATGGCCTGTTGATACGCTTGCTCTATACAAAGCAAAAGAGTTGTTGCCTTGACCAACTGCACCATCCACCCAAATCCTAGTCTCACCATACCCTGAACCAGATATCTGCAACTGTGTCCAAAGTAATGCTGTGCTTGCAGTGACAGGGATATAGGTTAGATCTAGTTGAACAGCAGCACCATCAGCAGTGGTGTTGTTAACCTCAAGCTGAAAATGGGTGAATATGATCACACTCCCATCACACTTGAACTCAAGAATGGCACCAGTGCTGTCATTGTAGACAGCACCAATGGGGAGAAAGCTAGTGAACCCTGATGGGCCAGCACCACCACCAAGAATGTTCTCAGGATCTCTGGCTGAGGCTATTGCCTTGAGCACACCACCAACAGGCACCAGATAAAGGTAATACCAAGTGCTGTTTGTTCTGGCTCCAAGGTCAATGCCATTCACACCACTTGCATCAAAGTCAATGCTCTCCCCTCCACTGAATGGATACCTCTGACCATCCTGCAACCTAAATGTCTGCTCTTGTCCAAGAGCCAGAGGAGGCAACTCAACAGCAACATTGTCAGCATCAGTCCAATTGATCTGTGGGCTCTGCATTTCCTCATACTCCTCCTCAGGCTCAGGCTCAGGCTCACCAACAATCTGAGGTGGTGGCACCTCACCATCAATCTCCCTGATAGAGCCTTGGATGAAACGGAATGTTTCAAAGCTGAAAGGCTTGTCACTGGCTGTGAACTCCCAACTTGCTTGCTCTGCCACATTGGCTGAGTGGTCCTGCACATTGGCAGTGACAAGCACAGAGTCTCCATCCCTCCAAGTGGTGAACCTGTCAGGATAGACATAGACCCTGTAACTGCCTGGTGTCAGGTTCTCAAACAGCACATCCCACCCATCAGCAAACAACAACCCCTCACCAACAATCTCAACCCATGGCTCACTGACACCAACCCTGATCCTCAGAATGAATGTCTCAAGGTCAATACCTGAGTGGTCATCCAAGAGATCCAGGACAAGAGGACCACCCTTGGTGATGATGCCTGACACATCCTTTGGGTGGACCAGCACAGCCCTTGGAATGGTGGTGTCTGGTGGCATCAGTTGGCATCCTCATCATTGGTTCTGACCCCACCAAGGATCATGGGGTAGATTCTGATCCACAGGTTCCTGATGGTGCTAAAAGTCCACTGCTCAGAGGCAGGGTTGCCATTCAGATCTGAGGCATGGACAGTGACTTGCACATCCTCATTGCTTGTGTAGTAAGTCTCTCTCTTGGTTGGCCTGGCAATGAAAGCATAACCATCTGTGATGGCCTCCATTGAAACACCCCACCCATCAACCTGAACCCTTTGGTCAGAGTAGACCACCACCCCATCCACATTCAGGATCACAGTTGAGAGGTCAACTCCAGTATCAGCATCAGTCACAGTGAACTTGATGAGGTGATCTTTCTCAACCTCTGTCTCTCCATCAACAGGGTCAATAGGTGTGATCTCTGGTGGGTCAGGGTCAGTGACCAGAACAAGGGAGCCACCAAGGTTGCCATTAAAGGGTGTTGTTGGTGGTGCCTCTGACCAACCAAGCCTGTCAAACAACAGACCATTGCCCTTGGCAACAAAATAATACCCACCTCCTGATGACTGCTGGCCAATGTTGGAACCACCACCATAGGCTGTAAATGCTAGTTGCCCAGCAGTGGGATCACCAAAGAGGTAACCATGTGCTCCATCTGATTGCCTGATGCAGTTGATGACCATGAACCCATCTGCATCCATGGTCATCATGTTTTGACCATCTTGAATTGTATAATAGGTGTCAGAATAGCCACCATTAGGATCAAATCTGTGCTGCAAACTCCAACTGCCAAACTTGCCACGATAGAGCCTGATCCCATAGCCAGCAGAATTGGCACCCTGATCATGCACCCACAGATCATCAGGGTCCTCACCTGTCCACCCAAGACCTATATAGCTAAACCTATAAAATGGGGATGGGTTATAGTCTGGTAACCCTGAGGCAATAGACTCAACTTGCATCCCTCCTGAGGCTGTCCACCTCCACACACCAGCATTGCCAGTGCCAGCAGAATAAGAATTAGCACCCAAGTAAATCTCATCAGGACCAACCACAAGCCCAGCATTTGGCCTCCCTCCATCCAAGCCAAGAGAGCCTGTGTCAAGGGTGGTCCAGAGTCCACCACCATTGGTTGTGCGCCACAATCGAAAGCCACCATAAGTTGGACTACCAGCCCACCCATAGATGGTGTTCTCATCCCACACACCAACATTGGCTTGATGCTCATGGAGGCCACTATCAGGCCAGTTGTCAGGCAAAGTTTGCTCAGCCCAAACCAGACCATTCCAATGGTAAATGCAAACTCTGTTTGGTCCCTCTGAGGCTGACCACAGATCTGTTTCTGCTGTTCCACCCAAGGAAAAGTTTTGATTCCTTGGGAGTGCTGCCAGGCTAGACCAAACACCAAACCTGTCCCTTTTCTTGATAAGGCTTGATGTATAGCAACCAGAATAAACAAGGATAGGCATCAGCCAATCTCCTCATCAATGTCTCTGACTGAACCAATCAGCATCCTATAGATCCTCAGTGGGATCCCCTCTGCTGCTGTGAACACCCAAGAGGCATCAACCGATCTTGCAGTCTCATCAGTTGCAACAACTCTCACACCTGTCTGCTCTCCTGCTCTGTGGTATTGGTCCCTGTCAGGCACAAGCTCAAAGTGGTATCCCTTGGCAATCCTGGTGATGACAGACTCAACCCAACCAGCAGCAAACTCACCTATGCTGCCATCATAGACAAGCAACCCTCTCACCCAAACCATGATGCTCTCAGGCACCACATCTGTCTCAAGGTCATACACATCAAAGCTGATAGGTGCATCCTTGTTCACATTGATTGAGCCTGGTGATGGGTCTTGGTTTGCCACAATGGGATCTGTGTCTGTGCCGATCCCAAACTGATAAACCTCATCCATCTGGCTTTGCCAATCAGAGGTGTCCTGTGCTGCTGCTCTCACATAGACTGTGGAGCCAAGGGTAAAGTCAGGATGGCCTATCACAAACCGATAGCCCAAAGAGACAGTGGTGATGGCTGTGGGAAAGGCTGGTTGACCAACCCCATTCACCACAGCAGGAGCACCATTGATCCAGATGTTCACAGAGGAGAGGTTGACAGCACCAGCATTGTCTAGGATCTCAAGCACCACATTGGCTGTGGGTGAGGCATCCTGTGAGCCTGCTGCTGGATTGAGGTTGTCCAAGTAGGGAGGAGGGTCAACCAGGGTGAGGAGCACCCATGGTGTCAAGGTGTCAGTGTCACCATCCTCCTTGAACTCAAGCTCAAGAGTGCTTGGAGCATCCTGAACCTCATCCTCCCATTGAGTTTCAGGCTCCTCATACTCTGGCACTTGAGGTGAGATCAGAATCATGCATCACCACACAAACTCAGGGTCAGGATCCTGCTCCACAACAAAGGTGGAGAGAGGATCACCTTGCAAGATGTCATCCCACTGAGTATCAGGGTCCTCAAACTGTGGATAGCTTGGGGCTGAGGCAGTTGCCTGACCCTGATCATCCCACTGAGTCTCAAGAGCCTCATACTCTGGTGACTGTGGACCAATGATGATCATGCCTGGTTCAACCCATTCCAGGGACAGCACACCCCATCCAAAATGTGCATATATTGGTTGCTGTCAAAGGTGGTGAAATTGCCAATGGCAAGTGCTGTCCCAAGGAATATGTGTGCTGAGTCTAGCTGTCCAAGAGGAGCCCACATGAAATCAGCAGAGTTTGGATCAGCAAACAACCAGATTGGGAACCCATCCCTCTCACCTGTCCTGGCATTGACTCCAAGGCTTTGCCTGAAATAGTCAGTTGAGGTGTTCAGGATAGTCACACCAGCCCAATAGCAGAGGAGGCTTTTCCACCTTTGCTCAGTCCAAGACCAACTAGAGCCAAAGTCATAGGTGTCATTGATCCCTCTGGCACTGTTCCCTTGGCCTGAGGCTGGTGCTGTACCACCAACAACTAACCTCTCTCTGGCTGTCCTTGCTGGTGTTGTCTCAAACGGATCCATGATGGCAAAGTAAGCAGCACTCTTGGTTGAGTTGTTTTGTTGGTCTGAGAACTCAACTAGAATGTCTCCCTCTGTTCTGCCATAGGCATAGATCCTGCTGTGCAGACCAGAATGGTATTTCTTGGAGCACTTGATCTGCCTTGAGAGGACTGGTGCTGTGGACTTCCATGCATGGGTGCCTGTGTCCCAAGAGTTGATCTCAGGTGAGAACTCAAGGACAAGACCAACCACATTGTTGCTCTGATAAGCATCCCTATAGGAGCACTTGATCTCATAGGGATAGGTTGCATGGTTGACCCTCAAAACAGCATAGTCACCATTGGTCACAGGCAAGTGTGTTGTCTTAACAGCACTGCCATCATCAACCAGATACCAAGTGATCCCTGAGGCTGCTGTTGGAAAGGCAGATGAGAAAAAGTTGATGTTGACTGAACCAGGACCATTATAGAGGGTGATGGGATAGATCCCACAGTTCTCCTCATTGGTGTTGTCAACCAGCACCAAGAACTTTCCCACATCTGTTGCAGCAAAGGGGTTGCTTGCAGAGGTAAAGGTCAGAGTGCTCCCTGCAAAGGCTCCATCTGAGGCTGTTGCATCATGGGCATTTTCAAATGTCCTGGTTGGTCCACCAGTGACTTGCTCCTCAATGAACTGGTATCCCAAACACCTCCTGAGAAAGTAATAGAACAGCAGTGCATATGCTGCTGTGTTTACGTTTGGGTCTGCTGTTGGTGTGTTTGGGCTGAAACCTCTGAGCCATCTCTTAGCCATGATGCACCTCTATGCAACCCATCTGTTCTGTTTAGAGCCATTCCAAGGCATGGCCAAATAGTCACTGAGACAGATCTGATCCCTGGCTGCTCCAAATGGTGTGAACATCCTGAGTGAGTAATTGCTCATCCACCTAAGGCTTTTGAGTTGACCTCTCAACTCCTCACCACCAGCCACATCCTCAGCAAGTATCACAGGCCACCTCACAAACCTTTGGCTGTGATAGGATCTGTTTCTCCTCTGGTTGTCTCCAAGTGCTCCTGAGTTTCCAGCATACTGAGTGTGATAGATGGGGTGAACAGTGCTCCTCTCAGTTGTCCCATCAGGATCAACCCATCTGTTGCTTGTCTGAGTTAGGACATTCCATGAGGAGTTTTGAGCTTGGTTGAGGATCACCACTGGCCTGGTGTCCTGTGTTGGGTGGAAAGCCTCAATGTCACCTGCATACATAAACCAGATGTCTTGAGCACTAAAGCCTGTGTTGTAATACCTGACAAAGATGATCACATGAGTCAGATCGGCAATAGCCCAAATCCACCCCACATCACAGTATGGCTCACAGCCATTGTTGACAAAGGTGGTGTGTCTTGGAGGTGCAGCCAACCAGGCATGTCCAACATTGTCCCAATCAGGCCAAGGTGAAATGTCAAACTGAACACCACCACCATAGTTATAGGCATAGTCATGGTGCTGCCTGAGGTGAAAGGTTCCACCAATTCCTGTCCCCTCCATCACCCACTGATCCCCATTGGTAGGAAAGTGAGAGGTGCCTGTGAACCTGTGAATCTCAAAGTTGAGTCCACTCTCACTCAATGGGAGGCCATCAGTGTGAACACCATTCCAAGTCTCAACCCAAATCTCAGACTCACTCACCACTCTCAGGATTCTGTAAAAGCCATTCCTGGTGGGGTCTGTGAATCCTCCTGTTGGGGTTGGTGCTGATGCTGGCCTCACAAAGAGATAGTCTTGTTCAGTCACACCATTGGTGATGAACAAGGCTGTTGCTGAGGTGAACTTTCTCACATCAGAGGAGTCTGTTGCTCCATCTGTTTTGAGGCTCACAAGTGGGTTGTCCCAATTGCCAACAGCACCCCAACTGCCACCACCTCTGATGTCATGCTCTGTCCATCCAACCACTTTCTTGAGCCACAGATACAGCAGCCTTTTGACATGCTGATGAGCATAGCCATAGTCAAAGGTTGAGGCTGAGCCAAGGCTAACATCACCCACTTGGAGGCCATTGATGTAACTGAGAGTCATAAGTCACCTCTCCTTAGGTTCACAAACCTTGTGAACCTATGCTCACTGAGACTGCTGAATGCTGATGGTGATGCTGCCTGCTGTGGTCACTGGCAACTCATTGTCACCAAGGCTCACAGGAGCAGAGGAGCCATTGAGCAGCAGAGTGGGAACATCCTCAATTGCAGGGTCCACAGCATGGATCTCAGCATAGACTCTGGACAGAGACACAGAGCCTCCAAAATTCCAAGTGTAGGTTGTCCCATCCTCCTCAACAGACAGAGGGGTGAGGAGGTTCAACAGTGCTGTTCTGATCTCTGCTGCATTGCCACCAGGCCAAACCACAGTTGCATCAACTTGGACTGTCTTGGGTTCATAGTTGAACACCCCAACCTCTTGGTTGAGCACAAGCACTCCATCAACTGGTGGCCTTGCATTTCTGTCCCCATTGAAATAGCTCTCAAGCTCTGTTTTCTGCTCAGCAGTCAGAGTGGTTCCACCAGTGCCAACAACCAGGAGCTTGACAGTCTTTGCACCAAGACCCTCCTCAACACCAACTGCTCTTGCAACTGGCTTGGCTCCATCACTATCAGTGAACTCTGTGGTTGCTAGCCTCTGGATATCATCAACTGTGACTGCTGTGCTCCTGGTTCTCAGAGCAGCAGGAGCATCCCTCTTGATTCTCTCAAGGTCAGCATCAGTGCCACCATCTTTCATTTTCCAACCTGAGGCTGCTCTTGGGTTGGTGACATCACTGACACCAGAGACACCATCAGCATTGACAACCACCTCATTGACTCCAACATTGCCATCCAAATCACCACCCACTCTGAATGTCCCTCTAACATTGTCCGATCCACTTGGAGGAATTTTCCCATTCACCCCATCACCAAAACGGATCGTTGCCTTGTCCTCAGAGTCAGTCTCTCTGATGTAATGCCTGCTGGTCTGAGTGCTGTTGAGAAAGTTGTCAACCCTGGTGTATGCAGTCCAAGTGCCTCCACCACCCTCATCCACCTCAATGGTTTCTGTGTCATCAATGAAAGGTGTTTCAGGCAACTCAAACTCTTGAGAGGCAGAGCCATCAGAGGAGCCAAGGATCTGAGGACCAATGGTTTCACCTTGGGTGCCAACAGCCATGATGTATTGCTCATCTTGATCAATCTGCACCCTCACCAGGGTTGGAGCAGTTGGAGTGCTGACAGCAACCAACCTATACCTGAACCACACAGCCTCAATCAGATTGACCTCAGTTGCCTGCCAATTCCTCTCTTGGTCCTGAGGAAACTCATAGGTCACTGAGCCATCTTGCTCAAAGTCACTGTTGCCATTGTCTGTGTCATCATCCTGGTTCTCAAATGGGATCCAGTCAGCAGTGATCTCATAGTCCTCAGGGTCAGTGCTGATGCTTGTCTGACCAAGGGTGCCATCTGTCAACACCTCATTGTCAGGACTGTTCCAATAGGACAGCAGGGTTTCTTTGGAGCCTGTGAGCAAACACTCAACAGTGATGATGGCTCCTCTCCTATCAACAGACCCAAGGAGAGGGTTGCACCTCACAGTGATAGTCCCATCCCCATTGTCAGTGACACTGGTTGGATTGAACTTTGAGAGTGACTTGTCAAAATACTCCCAACATCCATCAAGGCCAGCACCAACAGTGGCACCAACATTGACATCAACCTGTGATGGCAACACCTGCTCATGGCCAAAATAGAAAAGGTCACCAGCCTGAGGGGTGGCTGTCCACATTGCTGTGTCAGAGGCACCACTGTTTAGCTCACTGGCTTTGTTGGCACCAAACCTCTTGAGGGACCACACAAGACTTGTCTCTGTCTGGAAAGCAGGAGAGCTAGAACCAGGCACCTTGACCACCCTTGCTCTGGTGCCACTAATGATCTCAACAATCCTGAACTCCCCACCATTGGCAGTGAGGCCAGTGGGTGAGGTAACAAAGAAATGGTCACCAAGGTTGGTGCCAGTGAGAGCAAGTGTGGCTGACTCAAAGATGTCAGGAGAGCCTGTGTCAACAACACCATCAGAGCCAGAGTCAATCTGCTCAGCAAGATAGGCATAGTCAAGCTCATCTGTCCTGTTCAGATCAATCCCATCCTCCTCAAGCACCTCATAGCCAATGGGAGGGGTGTCATCTGTTGCAAACTCAGAAAGCTCAGGGATGAACCCAACTGAGTCTGAGGTGGTGACCTCAGACAGCTTGAGCAGCAGATCCACTGTTGCAGGGGTTGCTGAGGCAAGCTCCACACCAATCAGCCTCATGAGCCTCTTGAGGCTTTCCAACAGGCTCAGTGTTGGAACAAGCAACTCAGTGGCCACCACATCAAGCCTGGTGTTATTGAGGTGACCCACCAAAGCAAAGGCTCTGAGCAACTGAACATGAACCTCATACTCATTCTCATCTGTCAGACCAATCTCATCCCTTGATCGTCTGAGAAAGGTCAAAAGCTCCCTGAGAATGTCAGGGTAATAGAAACCAGCAAACTCCACAGATGGAGCCTTGAGGACTTGTGTGGTTGTCATGATTACTCTCCCTCTGGTGGAATTGGAACCTCAAGCTCTGGCCTCTCCTGAGTCTCAAGGTTGGTATAGGTCACATTCATTCTAAGCTCACCCTCAACAGTTCTCTCAAAGGTGATGTCTCTCTTGGCAACCCTTGCAAGCTGATCCCTCTCCAATGATTCAAAGGCAAGGAGCACCCTATTTCTGATCTCTCCCTCTGTGAGACTGTCATTGACAGCAAACACAAACCTCTCACCACCAAAGCCAATGTCCTGAAAGGGGTTGTCACTCTGGTTGTCACCAAGAGCAATCCTTACCAGCATGTCTATATAGTCATCCCCTGCCAGGAGTTTCAGCCTCCCATACTTTGGTTTGAGGGGAACAAGAATCCCTTGAGCCATGAGTCACCTCATCCTGTCTTTGTTTTGAGGCTTGTCCAACTTGCCACTGCACCCTGAAAGGTGGTGATTGCTGTTGTCAGGTTGGCCATTGCACTTGCAACATCATTCACCTCTGTCTGATCAGCCTGTGGAACCCATGGACCACCAGAGCTTGCAAGAGCAACCCACTTGGCAATCAGAGCCAACCACTTTTGATGAGCCTGATAAAAAGAGGTAACCAACAACTGCTCTTGCACATTATATGTGGTCCCCTTGATCAGAAAGTCAGTGCTGATGTCATTGAGGTCAGTGAGGGGTGCAGCAATGGTGGCCTTGGTGGTGGCCTCAATAACTGAGTTGCCTGATGCATCATTGCTGAAACTATCCCCCAAACCACCATCATTGACCAAGCTCATCAGACCATTCTTGTCATCAAGAATGAGTCTAGTCCCCTTTGTTGTCTCAAGGGTGATGGCCTCATTGTCATCATCCATGGTGAGCTTTTGTTCTGCCTCTGTCTCAATCAGAACAAACCCATCTTTGTCATCAAAGATCAGATAGTGGCCACCAGGAGTGTAAAAGCCTCTCCTGTCTGGATAGTTCTCCTTGAACTTGGCTGGATAGTCATTTGCATCATCCCACCTCTTGCCAAGCCACTTTGCCTCATGAGGGTGCTCAACAATGTCCTCACCCTCTGGCAACTCAATCTCTAGGGTGTCACCAGGATGAGGGTGAGCTATCAAGCCAGGAGGCATCACAGCCTCAACAGGCAGAGGATACTGATCACCATCCATGCTTGAGGTTTTGAGGATGACCCTCCCTGCTTTGCCTTGGTCCTCATTCTTGTCACAGGTTGCTGTCTGTCTGTCATTGACTGGCATGAATCACCCTGCCTGCTGTGGCTTGGCTTTGGTCTGCACCTTGGTTGTTGCCTTTCTCCTGGTGAGAGGTTGGCTCAACACCTTGTGGGCTAAGATGTCACAGGTGTATGCTGCTCCTGGCTGCTGGTCATGCTTTACCTGTGTCAGCCTATAGAACCCATCAAGCCTAGTGCTCATCCCCACAAACTCATGGATCTGTCTTGGGGCTAGACTCTCAACACCAATGACCTTGGCCTTGAGAATGAGAAAGTCATCCTCCCTCTCCTTTAGCCAGTTCTGGACAAAGGTGGTGGCCTCATTCTTGGACCTAAAAGGCTTGTCAGCAAAAGCCTCAATCTGCTGACCAAAGGCAGTGAACTTGACACTAGCTCCTCTGCCTATTTCCTTTTTGACCTCTAGATCCCCAACCCCTGCTGAGGTGAGCTTGACTGTCTCTGACTTGCTGCTGTCACTGATGACTGTTCTCTCAATCCTCCTCCTCTTTCTGTCGAAATACAGAACCTCCACATCAGTTGGTTGGTCTTGGATTGAGAAATCAGGTTGAGCCTCAAGGAGAGAACCCAACCCCTGCTGATACTCGAATTTGTAGACTGCTGATCCTGCATCCTGCCTTTGCTTGAAATAGACAACAAATTGCTTTTTGCTTTGATCGTATTTGCACCACAGATCGAATCTGTTGATCTTGGCAAGCTTTTGAAGGAAAGCCCAATCACTCATGCCAGAGGGTTGCACTCTAACAATGGGATTCTTTTTGGTGCTGGTCCTCTTGATCTCTGGTGGCTCTGTCTCTGCTGCATAGCCATACTTGGCAGCCACCTTTTTCACGATCTGATCATCTGTCAGACCCTTGTAAAATGTCTTTCGCTTTCTCGCTTTCCCTGACTGCTTTACTCTGAACTGGTTGCCTTTCATCATTCGTTGTCTGCCATCATACCCAAGGACCCTGAATGTGATGGCTCCTGTGGATGGGAAGTTTGGCAGCCACTTGACTACCTCAACCCTGCCTTGATACTCCAAGGCAGTCCCCTCATACCCAATCCACAAGTCAATGTAGTTTCCCTCTTGAAAGGCTTTGCTGTTTAGCACTGCTCTGAAATCTGCTTTGGTCCCTATCTCATCATTGCTCTTGTTCACCAGATTAAGATCAAGAACAGCAGCCATCTCCTCATCCATCTCAAAGGAGAACCCTGCAACAAATGGCCTGATGGCATCCCAAAGGACAGACCCTTTGCCAGCATCCTTGCCACTGATCTTGAGCAGGAATGTTGGTGCAAGGTCAGTCCCAAAACTGGTGAACCTAGTTGTTGGGAGTCTAGCCACTAAACACCACCTTTTTCTCATTCCTCTCATCAAGGATGTTCTGGAAATTCTCAACTGCCTCCTCATCCTCTAGGGAGAGAGCATGAAAGGCAGGCTCCACAACCTCACTCAAGATGATGTCCCTGGCTGGTATCCTCACCCTCTTGCCAACAGTGGGTTGCAATGGCATGTCAGGGTGTCTCTTTCTCAGCCTGTCACCCTTGAGGGGATCACCATAGAACCTCCTTGCAATGGCCTCATAGGATGCCTCTGAGGAGGAGGCCACCAGAAAGTAACTCTGCTTGGCTGGTTTGGTTGGGTCTATGGTGGTCAGAGCAAAAGGCACATACCTCATCAGAGTAAAGTTGAGGATGATTTCTCTTGGCTCTCCATCTGGCCTGACAGGAGGGATATCAGGATCAATGGCAGTGACCACACAAAGCTCATCAAGGATGGAGCCAGTGCCTAGAGTGAATGAGCAGATTGGTGGTCTACCAAGATCCTCATCCACAATGGCCAACTGCTCAAACAACTCAAACTTTTCTGTGATGTCAACTGAGGTGTCAGGTGTGAACATCCTAGACTGAAAGGTGATGGTTTTAGTCCTGCCTGTGATCCACTGAATGATGGGATCCTGAAAACCAAACCTTGGCACCTCAGCATAGTTGGCACCAATAACAACCCTCAAGCCAGCCTCACCCAAAGGGTATGGTGGCTCTATTTTCTCATTGGTGTCTAGGTTGTATATATACCAGTCAATGGGGATCTGTTGGGTTGCCATTCATGGCCTCCTATCTCTTGGCTGATCTCCTTGGCTTTGCACCACCTCTGAGAGTTGTGTTGGTGTAAAAGACCCCTCCTGAGGTAACACCCCTGTCAATCTGGTTCTGGACCTCCTCTGACACTGCTGTTGCCAGCACTTTGCCATTGAGGATGACTTGGGTTGGTGGCCTCTTTGCTAGCTCCTCGGCAGTTGGGATCTTGGCAAGGATAGGCTCAATGGACTTGAGGATCGCTGCCTGCACATCCTTTCGCTCTCCCTTGATCCTCTGCATCACCTTTTGCCTGGCAAGCTCTCTGGTGACAGCAACCTTTTTGATGTTGCCCTTGCTGTCCCTTGTCTGAACCTTGATCCCTTTCTTGGCAAAGTCTGCAAACTGCTGTGCTCTCTTTGCAGCAGTCCCCTTGCCTTGCTTGAGGCCACCAATAGCAAGCCTCTGCTGCATCAAGGTTCTCTCAGCCTCCACCAGTTGCTTGACCATTGGGGTGTTCTTGGTGAGGTTCCAAGTCCAATCTGCAATGGCTGAGCTTGCTCCTGTGGCCTCATCAATGGCCTTGCCTATCTGCCAACCAGCAAGAGCAGCACCAACAACAGCAATGCCACCACCAGCAATCCTAGCCACCTTGCCAAGCTTGGAGAGTTTCTTTGTGGTCTGCTCTGGTCCACCAGTGGTGTCACCAAACATGCTAGTCTGTCTTGGATCACCTCTCCCCAATCCTCCCATCCCACCCATCTCATCAAAGTTGACCACCCTCACAGGCTGAGCAGTTGCTTTCTCCACTGCTGAGACTGCTCCTGTGAGTTTCCTCAGGCCACTAGGCAGAACCTTGGCAAGCTTGGGGAACCTAGATGAGAGGAGGTTCACTGTTCCACTGAGGCCAGTCTTGACCCCACCAAGGACACCCTTGATCACTTGGAGTGACCCCTTGGTGATAGCTGCAAACCTACCAACCAACTTGGTTGCAACTTTGATGGTCACCCCAAGAGCAGCAAACTGGATCACCAGTTTGGTCACTCCCTTGACACCTGAACCCTTTGGTCCAAGGGAACCAATAGGGGAGAACAAGCCTTGAATGAACCCCACTGCTCCCTTGAGCACAGAGACAAAGCCACCAAAGATCTCAGCAGCACTCTTGATGCCAGCCACAAAGCCTGAGGCAAACTGCACCACTGTTTTGTTGGCACCCTTGGTGATCAACTCCTGTTCCTTGAAAGCTCTCCCCACCTCACCATTGGCACCCCATAGAGCAGTGATCATCTGGCCTGCTTGACCAATGCTCTCAGTGATCCCCTTGCCTCCTGCAATAAAGGGTCTGATGAAATCCCTGAGTGCTCTGCCAAGGCTGTTCATGAACCCATCAACAGCACTGCTCAGCAAGGTGAAATCACCTTTGAGGGTGTCAAGCCTCATGGCCTGCATCCCCTTGGCTGCTCCTGCTGCTCTGCCTTTCATCCCAACAAAGAGGGTGTTGACTAGCTTTTGGTTCTTGCCAAGAGCATCAAAGGCAGCAGCAGACCCCATGCCTCTGAGGCCAAGGAGTTTCATGGAGGCTTGTGCTCTCTCTAGGGGATCATCAATTTTCTGGAGAGCAGTGGTAATGTTGAACATTGTTTTTGAGAGGTCAACACCACCACTGTCAGTCTTACCAACCTCAACATTGAACTTGCCAACCTTGACCATCCCATCTTTGGCAGCCTTTGAGATCTTGAGCAGAGCATTTTTCAAGCCTGTCCCTGCAAGCGATCCCTTGAGGCCAACATCAGCCAGAGCACCAAGAGCAGCAGCAGTGTCCTCAATCTCAATCCCCATGCTCTTAGCAACAGGAGCAACAAATTTCATTCCCTCCTGTAGACCAACCATGTTGGTGTTGGTCTTGGCAGAGACAAAGGCCAAAGTGTCAGCCACCCTTGCTGCATCAGTAGCCTCAAGCTGAAAGGCTTTGATGTTGGATGCCACAATGTCAGCAGCAGAACCAAGATCCATCCCCTCAGCAGCAGCAGCAGCCAACACCTCAGGAACAGCTTTCATGATCTGGTTAGCGTCAAAGCCTGCTCTGGCTAAATTCTCCATTGCCTCAGCAGACTGTGTGGCTGTGAATGAGGTTGTGGCTCCAAGCTTGCTGGCCATTTTCTCCAGTTTTTCAAACTCAGGAGCAGCCTCTTTCCCAAGCACAGCCTTGACTGCACCCATCTGACCATCAAAGTCAGCAAACTTTTTGACAGCAGTGACAGCACCAGCAGCAGCACCAGCAACAACTAGGTTGAAACCAGCAAAGCCTTTCTTGAGGTTTTGCACACCCTCCTTTGCCATCTTTGCATGTGCCTGCATCTTGCTAAAGGCACCACTGGCTTTCTGCATCCCCTGGATTGCAGAGTCACCTTGGAATTGGAGTTTGGCTGTGAGGGTTTGTTCATTGGCAGGCATCAGGACCCCTTTGTTGCTTTCTCAATTGCCTCAACCTCCTCTTTCATTGAGGCAACTGCTCTGTCCATCAAAGCTGTTCTCTCTCTCCCTGTCATGTCCATCACATCAGCCATGGAATACTTACCATGCCAATGGAGGCAATGAACCTCATCCATCAACTCATCAAATGAGAGACAGGGATCGAAGAATCGAAAAAATGGTCAAACCTCCAATCAAGTGCTCTCTCAATTGGGTTGTTGCACTTGTCACATTGGATGGTGGTCCTCATCTTGGGACCAGCAGTGAGCTTGCCTGCACTGCTGTTGAGGATGAGTTGATCGATCTTGGTCATCTCATCAAGCTCATCATCTGTGAGGATGTATCGATCCCCACCACCATCCACACTGACAATTGCCTCTCTCAGTTGGTTGTAACCTAGAGAGTCATCCACATTGCCTTGGGTGCCACCTTGCAGCAGCACTGTCCTGAAAGGCACTGGTTGGAGTTCTATCTTGGTGCACCTCTTGCCATTGGCTAGCCTGAAACCATCCCTGAGCTTGACCCAAAACCTGCACTCCTCAAGTGTGTCCACCACAGACACCTCAACCGTTTTGAGGTCAATCCTGGCCTCTGCTGTCTGTAGTGTGCAATCAGTGTTGGGGCAACCATAGCTGACAGTCATCTCATTGCAGACTTGGATCCTTGCCCAGAGATACATATAGAGGACATCTGAGAAATGCCAATCAAGGATCTTAGTCATGAACTCATCAGCACTGTCACCTTTCTCATCCAAGGAGAAATGGTTTCCACCATACTCCTCAACAATCAAACTCATGAACTTGGTAACAAGCCAAGCAATATGCTTTCCCTCATTGGCCTCTCTCCAAATGTTCATCATGCGATCAACTTTGGATTTGTATGGCCTGAGGGAAAATGACTTTACTAATTGCTTTGACTGCTCAGAGTAAAAGCCAATAGGGAGGGTGGAGCCTAGTTCTCCAACTGTCTTGGTGTGCATTGTTGTCTCTCCAATTACATCCCTGGTGGGATGCTTGTGAGCAGACCTAATAGGTTCACAATGTTTGTGAACCTAATTAGGAGGGTCGGATTTCATCATAGCTCATGGTCCAAGTGATGGTGCTCATGTCACCATCATTCTCAAGCTCACTGTCAGTGTGCAAGCGTTTCATGAGCCACACATTGGGGAGGGTCCACCTCTTGGTTGGGACCAAGCCTGACTCATCAAACTGGATCAGCACAGCAAGCTTGAGATAGCCAGGCAGGCTGAGCTTGCAGAGTGCATACCATGCCTCCATCAAAGCAACCTCTGCTGTGATGTGCATTGGCTGCACAATGTCTGTGGAGCCTGGCTTTGCTCTCCCACCACTCCTCACTGTCCGATCTGGCAACTCAGGAGCATCAAGCTCCTCCTCCAAGCCACCAATGCTGGTCAAGGTGATCTCACCAACACCAGGCTGCACAATGAGAGCATACTTGTTAACAGGAACCCTGTTCTCAGGAATCACGTTTTTGATCGTCATTTCTTCTCTCCTTTGCTGTTCACTTGTCCATCAGGATAGTTGAACAGACTCACTAGGCTGGTGCAGTGCTAGAAAACACACCCTGCTTGCCAATGGTGATGATGAACCTCTCAATGGTGTCTGCCAGCATCAGAGAGATGTCAGCATTCATGTCACCTGCTGCTCTGGTGGCATCAGTGTTGTTTTCATCATCAAGCTTGATGATGCAGGCATCCTCAAACTTGTCACCCCTGATGGCTCTCTTTGGCCTCCACTCAGGCAGGAAAAAGGAGGTGAGAGCAGCAACCAAGCCAGGCTGCTCAATCGGATCATTCAGAGCAAAGATGATCCAATCAAAGTTTTCGATCAACACCTGCTCATAGTAGGTCAACAGTTCTCTGTGCTGAGAGAACTTGTATGCAGGATCCACACTCGGAATCCTGGCACCCCACAGAACAAAGTTGCCACCCTTGATCTCAATCCTCTGCAAGCCAGCAGGGTTCAGAATCTCACCATTGAGTTTCTTGTGGACAATGTTGTTGCCTGAACCAGTGACAGTGAGCAGTTGCCTGATCCGAGGAAAGGTCACATCCACACCAGCAGCAACCTCATGGTATCCGTTTACCTGCTTGGCATGCCAAGCCTCCCTACCCAAGATAGCTCCTGTGGTGGGGATGGTCTTGAGCCTGTCAGTGAGAACAGGGTCACTCACCTTGCAGTAACCATGCATGCAAACCTTTTCATGGTCACTCTTGCCAATCACCTGCTGCACATAGTCTCTGGCCACAACCTCATCAGTTGCAGTCTGAGGCACCTCCAACCTGTATTGGTGATTCTTGGCCTCTGCATAGGCTTTGCCTGCTCTCTCAACAACCTGAGCATCACTGATGCTGGTCAGAGAGGAGGAGAGGAGTTCTGTGATGCCAGGACAGGCAAACTTGATCAGGCCATACCCACTCTCAGCAGTGTCATTGAAAGGAGAGGTGGCAGTGTCAAACACATCCACAAAGTCAGTGTCAGCAATCTCAGCAATGCCATCATAGCCATCCTGCAACTGCTGCCTGTATTGCAGCCTGACATTGATGGTCCCACTGATTGCACCACCATTGGTGAGGTCACCAGTGCTGATGTCAACAGTCTCCTCATCATTGTCAGTGATGACCCATCCCTGTGTTGGAGCCCAGGACTCATCAGGGAAAAAGATCCTCCCATCAATCAACTCATCAGCCACAAAAGGCATCACCCAAACAGTCACCTTGTCACCACTTGATGGAGTTGTTTCAGTGAGGGTTGCCCCAAACGAATAGGGGTTATCAGCAGCAAAGGGAGTTGCACTCACCACAGCAGGAAAGGTGTGATGCTCCTGCTTGACCTTAGAGGTCAAAGCCCATGCTGTGGTGTAGTCAATATCATAGCGATCCCTGATCATGCTTGCACCAGCAGTGAAAGCACTCATCACATGAGGTCCACCAGTGCCAGCAACCTGCATCCACTCAAACAGGTAAGCCAAGAGGTCAAGCTGTTTGGCTGCAATGTCACTGTCAGAAACCTCAGCATAGAAATTGGCTGGCCTGTTGTCTGCTGTGGGTGCACCAGTCCAGAGGTTGGTGACAGTGATATACCAGTTGGTGGGGTCATCATTGACCATGTTGACAAAGTATCTGTTGCTGTTGGGGTCCATGCTCAGATCAGGGTATGTCTTGACTAGCTCATCATTGACATACACCTTGAGCCCAAACTCAGTGCTTGGGTTGATCTGACCATCCATGACCTCCACAGAAACAAACTTGTCCTGTCCCCACTCATCCTGGCTGGCATTGAGCAGGGTGATCTCTGCATCAGTGCCAGAGCCAAAGTCAGTCTGCATTTCTGCATCAGCCTGAACAGTGACAACAGCACCAGTGACACCATCACCAGCAGTGTTGCCTGTGATGAGATAGCTGAGGCCAGTCTCAGTGAACTTGATGTAACCACCTTTCCACTTGTCCTCAGCAACCACATAGGCATCAGGGAGCTTGACAGTGATCTCAGAGGTGATGTCAGTGGGGACAGCATCAAGATCAGCAACAACAGTGTCCCTCTTGCCAGCCCAGGAACCTCCATTGTGAGCATCAACCTGCACCACCTTGTTTCTTGGCCAGGATCGATCCCACAGATCAAGGGTGGCCTTGACCTCATTCCCATCAGTGACTCTCACCAAAAACAAGATACCAGCACCCTCACTGTGGTCCCAAAAGTCATTGCAGCAATCAGGGAGCAGGGAATCAGGGATGAGGCCACCAGTCTTTGAGAGCATGTCCTTTTTGCTGGTGGTGGTGATCAACTCACCAACAGGACCCCTATCCAGGATCCCCACCATTGCAGCACAGCCAAGCTGACTTGGTGTGATGGACTTCTCAGCATCCTTTTCAATGATGGCCACCCCTGCGTCAAGAGTGGGTCCAAACCGTTTGGTTGCCATTTCGATCCTCCTTTATCTTGGATTCTGTTTGAGGCTAGGTGTTCCGGTTTGGATGCCAGTCCACCTTGAGCCACCTTGTAACGATTGATCAGAAAGGGTGATGTTGAGGTTCTGAACCAAGGGGATCACCTCCTCTTGCTTGAGCCACAGATAGATGTTTTCAAGCCTGAGGGTGATCCTGTTTGCATGCTCATCTTTGAGTGTTGGCCTCTGCCTAAACAACCCCTGCTCAAGCGGATACATGGACACATACTCATCCAAAGCTCTCCAATGGAGCTTGTGAGTTGTGGCCATATATGCAAGAGCCTGATCCATCATTGACAAGAGGGTTCTGTTTTTCTCAGCCAACAATACTATATCAAATTCACCACTAAGTCTAAAAGGGACTCTCCTGATGGTGGCCTCATAGGTGTTGAGGTTCTTGACCTCAAACCTTGCAACCACTGTGTTGCCTGAGAGGTCCACAGACTCAATCACCACAGCAGGCAATTTCTCAACCTCTGTGTAATCCTGTGAACCCCATTCAAGGTATCCCTCTGGCTCAACCAAGAACTCCACCCACATCCTCTTTCCTCTGGCCACTGAACTTGTGAGGTGAATGGTTTTGCTTGTGCTGTTGTATGAGGAGAGGAGATCAGTATTGTGGTTTGGGTCTGCCTCATGGTCATAGACAGCTTGCACACTGAGGATGTTGAACCCTGTTTCAACATCTCTCAGGTTGAGCATGTCCCCTCCTGGTGCTCTCATGGCAAGGTCAACCACTGGCCTGATGTTCTCCTTGAGATCTGCAAGGAGGCTGTCAACAATGAGGCTCCTCAGATAGTCAACCTCTGCCTCATACAGAATCTCTAGATCCTTGACTGAGGGTGTGCTGACCCCATCTGTGGTGAGGAGGTTGAGCACCACACCAAGCTGTTTGCTGGTCACTGGAAAGGAGCCAATGTTTGCACTGACCTCATTCTCAGTGTTCCAATCAGTGGCTCCTGCAACTGACCAAGCTCCTCCATCCCAATACCGATCATCAGTGCCATCATTGAGCTTGAACCTGACTTGTGTGTTCTCAGGTTGGTTTGGAGTCAGTGGCTCCATCATGAACCCAAGCCACTGCACCAAGGCTGTTGGGTTGCTCAACCAAGTGGTCACTGTGAGATCACTGTCAGTGGGATAGACAGGAGCAGCAGTCACAGGGTTGTAACTCTGGATTGACAACTCAAGTCTATTGGTCTTTGGGTTCAATCTGATCTTGGTGCTGTCACTGAATGTCAGCCTTGATCGGTTGATCTCCTCAAAGACAAACTGCTTGCAAAGTTTCTGTCTCATCAGTTTTTCCCTGCCAGCACTTTACCAACAGCCTTGTTCCAATTGGCTGTGTACCTCTTGATCAACCTGTTGGTCAGTGCTGCTGCCATGAATGGCCTTGGTGGAACCACAATGGTCTTGGTTTTGGGTGAGAGAGGCTTGACCACTCCCTTGGTGTCATCATTGCCAAAGGCCAACCAGAAAAAGAGCCTCCTCATCTTGTCAGTGACCTTGAAGGTTGCCCCATCATGCAAGGCTCTGGCTATCACCTTGACACCAACCTTTTGACCTCTCTTGTCAGTCACCACCCTGTTTCTGAGGACACCAATGAGCACCAGATCCCATCTCCTCACATCACTGGCTATGGACTTCACAAGTTGTCCACTGTCCACCAAGGGTCTGTCACTGCCTTTGAGGAGGATGGTCAGATCAGCATTTCTTGCACCAGACTTTTTGCCACTGCCAGAACTCTTGACCTTGCCTTTGTTGATGGCCTCTTTGACTTTCCCCTCAGCAATGAGGCCATTCTTGAGGGTGGCATTGCCAACGTGTTTCTTGAGCCTCTTTTCAAACTTCTTTGGATCAAGCCTGTCCTTGAGCTTGTCAAATCCAATGAGCTTGAGTCCTGACCTTGCCATTCAACTAGTCCCTGTGCCTGCTGGGCTCTCTATCCTCATAGTAGGCTCTGACCAATGAGGCTCCCTTGTGGTTGGGGTAATGACCAAGATACTTGAGCTTGGTGATGTAGTAATCAACCTCATGGTCATTTGGTTTCTCACCGATCTGGACAATGCGATCCCCAACCTCAACAGTGGTCTTTTTCTCTCTGAGATCCTTGGTCCTGAACAAGAGGTAACCATCACTCTCAAGCACCACACCTCCTGAGGAGGCTGTTGGGTCATTGCTCTTGCCATCAGCTATCTGAGCAGTCAGCTTGATTGGCTTGAGCTTTCTCCTCACCTGTCCAACTGGCTCATGCAAGCCATCATCCATCACAGCAGTCTGCTCCTTGTCTGCTTTCCTCAGGAACACTGTGATGGGGTGAATCAGTTTGACTCTAGGCATAGCCTCACCAAGCCCTTATCTCATACCCATAGGAGTCATAGACACCAGCAGTGCCATCAAGGATCTGAATCCCTGGATCAGCCAAGAACCTGATTGGCTCAGGAGCTTGGATATTCCAGGGACCTCGATACATCCACAGGATCTCTGCAATGTCAGTTGGCAGAAAAGACCACTTGAGGGTTGGGTTCTCATATTCCATGAACTCAATCTCATGGCCATCAGTCTTTTCTCTCCTCACACCTGTCAGTGCTTTGCCAGAACTCCCATCACTGTATTGCTCAAAGTAGCTATCCAGATCCAGGATCACCAACTGCACAAGACACTGTTTGACAGCAGGAGGTGTGATGTAGGAACCAGGGTTGTCAGGGTCCTCATCAACATAGCCCCAAACTGCATCAATCAGTTGGTCAAGCCCTTTCACAAACATCCCTGGTGAGGTTCGATAGACAGAGGCTCTGATTGGGGTCAACTCAATCTTGGGGTTGCCTCTGTCATCCTGAGGCATGCTGATCCCTGTGTAGGCTCTGAACTCATCAGTTGGGAGTGCAGTGCTCTCACCATTGATCTTGAGAGAGGTGACTGATCTGAGAGGTAAGTTGAAATGTAGCAACCTGCTGTTGTTGCCATCAAAGGTCAACTCACCAGGACTGATCTCCCTAAAGATGTTCCTGGTGAGCTTTTCAACTATGGCCTCCCACTTGAGGATCCTGGCATCAATTGTGGTTGATGGGGTGCCAGCAGGGACACCCTCAGCAAGCACATCAGCCTTGGTGATGTAGTTACCCATTCATTACCTCCTCTCAGCAGCCAGGAGGCTCAGCCTGGCCTGGTTCTGGTGGTTCACCAGCATTGCACCTCTGAGCCTCCTGGCCTCTCTCAGAGCCTCTGGTTAGCTCTCAGTTAGCCTTGCCTAACTAGAGCTAGCTTTGGCCTGTGATGCTGGTTGCTCTCTCCTTGCCTGCAACATAAAAACGGACCTTGGTTGGAGCAGCCCCACCACCAACAGCAGCAATCCTCAAGAACAGCCTGCCTTGGTTGACCTCAACAGTATCCAGTTGACCACTCACAACACCTGACAGGGTGGAGGCTAAAACAGCAAACCCCTCATCCTTGGTTGTGTTGGCTGGAAAGATGTTGTCACCCTTGCAGTGCTCCAAGGGTTGAATGTCCACAGTGGGGGTGGTCCCTCCCTCAAGCACAGTCAGCACTTGAACAGACTTCCAACCCTTGCAGGAAAGGATCCCTCTCCTGATGGCTTGGGTGCTATCTGGTTCCTCAAAGAGTGCATCAAGGTCACTGCTGTCAGCAGCAACAGGAGCACCCTCCTTGGTCCTGTGCAGGCAATACTCTGGCTTGGCTTGCAAGCTGTTTGGCCTGGCTGTCATTTCATCACCTCCTTAGGTGGTGGATCTTGTGATGTTGGGTAGAAATTCGATCTTGCCTGAGAACAGGGTGATCACCTCATCATCTGTGTCTAGCTTTGCCTGACAGTCATAGTCCCACTCACCCTCAAGATCCTCAGTGTTCTTTGCACCCTCACCCTTGAACCTGACTGCAAACTTGCCATTGACAGCATCAGTCACCTCTATTCTTGAGGAGGTGCTTGGGTCATTCTCCCTCAACTGCAACTTGGCCTCACTGTCAGGGACAATTGGATCATCCTTGACTGTGAACCACAGCAAGGCATTGGTGAGGTCAATAGCTGCACTGGCTCTGGTGATCACAAACCGATGGTTGTAAGAGTCACCAGCATGGATGGGTCTGAACCCTGCTCCTCTCAGGTTCTCAGCAGTAATGTCATATACGACACTCATTAGTTGCACTCCTCCTCTAGATCAATGACAACCTCTGCATCAGCACCCACCTCAACCTCAACCTCAGCATCCTCCATGACCTCAAGGTTCCCCTCTGCATCAGGAGAGACATCAACTGACCTCTCAGCATCAAGGTTGAGGTTCAAGGTTTTGCAGGCATCCAATCCCATCATGATGCTCACCTCTGCATCTTGGCTCAGTGCTATCTGAGCACAAGCATCAAACGTATCAAGCAACACAGCCCAAAGAGGCTGTGTGTCAGTATCACCAGGAGAGAACAGATCTCCTGGTTCAACACTGTTGGTGAGGTGTATTGCTTGTGACTCCTCATCATCATATGAATACAACCTCAGGCTCATGGCTCATCTCACCCAATGGTAAAGGGAGCCTTTGCACCATCAACAGATGTGCTGATTCCAGGCACAGTGAGAACAGGCTTGGCATAGTAGATCCTACTAGTGGCCAAGCCTGGTGCTGACTGTGTGACCTTGAACAATCCTTGAGCATCAGGACTGGCCTTGGTCATGGTGAACATTAAGGAGCCATCAGCATCATACCAACCAACAGAGCAGTTGCTTGCTCCTGTTTGAACCTTGTTCTCCCATTCCACCCAAACCAACCCTGTGAGGATATCCCCTGCTGCATCATAGCTGTAAGACTGTTTGACAACCAGATCCCTCATGAGGATCTGATCCACCCAACCACCCACCTTGATCTCATCACCAACAGGCAAGCCAACAGCATCAACCCCACCATCCTGCTCAGCCTCCACTTGGAGGGTGTCACCATCCAAGACATTGGTGATGGCTGAGGTGTCAATCACAATCCTGTAATCCCCTGGTGCACCAGTTGGGTCCACCTCACTCATCCCCTGCAACAAAGTGGTCACAAGGGTTCTGTCCTTGAAAGTCAGATCAGACCAATCAAGAAACTGCAAGGTGGAGGTCCCTGGTATGTACCTCCACACCTTTGCCTTGATGTCAGACTTGCCTGTTAGTGGGTCACCAAGTTGGTCTTTGACCAACACCACCACAGGCTCAGCATCACCAAGGGATATCCTCACACTCATGGGTTGTCCTTTAGATCAGGTTGGCAATCACATCAGCAACAGCCTCAGCAATGGCTGTCCCATAGTCTCTCCTGGCGGCATAACACTGCTCAATCTGCACACCACCAGAGCCACCAGAGGTCAGCCAGTTAACAAGGTTGTCAGGGTCAGTGCCAGAATAGGCACCACTGGTGACAACAGTGACCTCATGAGCCTCACCAACAGCATTGGCAATGGCATCAGCAACAGCCTGTTTCACAGAGAGGGGTGCTCCACCACCAACCCAAATCCCATCCTCACTGAACCCATGAAAGGTGACAGCATACTGAAAGCCTCTGTCCCCAATGCTGTCCAACTTGGGAAAGCTCTCCCTGCTGATGTCAGTGCTGGTGATATGCCAGGCAGCAAAGGCACCAAGCTTGCTGTGCCAGCCTGCACACCTCCAACAGCTTGCATCCTTGCTGTGGGTGTTCTTGAGCCTGTTGAACATAGCCTCAGCCTGCTCATCAGTATAGTTCTCAATGATGCCACCATGAGGAGCACAGCAAGCAACAGTGGTGGGGTCAGTCCCCTCCTCATCCAAGAACTCACCAAACTCACTGTTGCTCTGCAACCAATCCTTGTCCTTGTCCTGCACCACACCAGCCTGAGCAATGTAAGCATCAAAAGAGTCAGTCTCATCAAACCTCTCTCTGCCACTGAGCCTCATCCTGATGTCATTGTTGTCAGACCCATCCTGATAGTCAGAGTGGAGAGTGGTCAGACCATACCTGTCAGAGTCTTTCTTGACAGTGACCCTCACCTGCTGACCAAGAGAGAAACCCTGACCAGTCCTCAACTCAGGATCAATGGTGCAGTTCTCTTTGGTGAGGTAATCCAGCATTGCAGATTTGGCCTTGAGAACATCAATCTCTTTACTCATTCTTTTTCTCCTTAACTTCTCAAACAACTTTCTAAAACAGGATGCCACTATAGCACCCTGTAAAGTGAGAACTCAGAACC
>JABAHP010000939.1_pt1 | contig 36594 bp, 38 predicted proteins | sample 7062081 | NCBI WGS metagenome assembly JABAHP01 (sample SAMN14534357, study PRJNA622989) | marine sediment metagenome | biome: marine biome [ENVO:00000428]; feature: marine pelagic biome [ENVO:01000023]; material: deep marine sediment [ENVO:00002113] | place: India: Gulf of Kutch | collected...
AAGGAAATGCGAACCGAAGGTAGAAATGCGCAGATGTGTGGTTAAAATAGTGTTTTTTAGGTAAGAAAAGGCGCAAAAGATTATAAAAATGTGCAAAAAAGAGAGAAAAGTTCAAAAATTATAAATATTTGACTTTTGTGGTAATTTGGGGTATTTTGGGTCGATAGCACGCTTCGGGATTGGCTATTTTTGATATAAGTTAGTACGAGACTTGTCGTTAAAATGAGGTTTTTTTAAATTTTTGGGGAATTTGTATCAACATTTTAGTTGTTGGATTCGGCATATTTATATGAGGGGAAAGAGGAGACAGAAGGTTACTAAAGGTGAACTTTTCTGAAAATGTTTTTACGTTTTTTGAGTATTTGAGTAATGCTGCTTACATCATTGTGGAAGTTAATAAATTCTGGTTAGAGATGGGGATTTAGTAATGCAAATTGATGAGCAACAATACATCGAAGAGAATGAGCCAATAAACCTACTATACTTAATGGATGAGGCTGTTCTAAAAAACCTCTTGAATGGCTACTGTTTTGCAATATCCGCAGGTTTGAGTGTGATTTTTAAGAAAGTCAGTGGAGAGCCAAGTATAGAAACACTCGATCGTATAGATGCGCTCGAAGAAAAGGCCAAAGAGGTTTTTTATCCGCTTTGTGAATATTTTCGAACTGAGTGCGGATGTGATCAAGTATGCCAAAAATTCGACAAAGCAATTACACTGCAGTATTATAAAAAAGAAAGAAACGGCCCCAAACTTTATCGATGTCCACTCCAACTATGGGACATGACATATCCACTTTCTGTAGGAAGTAATATTGTCGGCGTGCTATTTGCCGGACAGGTAGTAGTAAAAGATAAAGAAGTCAATTGGCGCAAATCACTCAAGAAAATTGAGAATCAGATTGAGTGGGGCAATTTCGCCGGGGTGGGTAATCAGGTTGAGGATGTATGCGGGGCCATCAAGAAGATGAATCTTGGAATTGAGCAAGAGACCGAAGCCGAGAGAAAAGTTCGGGCGGAATCAAAGGAGGGCAGAAAGAATGTATCGGTTGAAATTCTGCTAAAAAGATATGAGGAATTCCTAGGATTTGGGCAAATGATGGAGACTTTATTGGGACAGCTTTATGAATTGATACATTTGCCACCGGAGAGGTCTCAATTTGCGAGAGTTTTGAAGGGACTCCATGATATTAATGCCAAGATTTTGACAGAGCCCAAAAGAATGCAGACGTTAGAGCACATAGCCGAATCGGCAAAAAATGTATTTGGTGCAGATTCCTGTAGTATATGGGAATACGATATAAATACTGGATCATTTAGAGACAAACCAAGTACCGGACTTGATACTAAATCACCAAGATCAGATGGTATTGGGGCAGAAGTCATAGAAAGGGGTGTGCATATAATTGAGGACAATGCGGAAAGGCTTCATGATGAAGCCCGAAAAGCAGGGATTGTGTGCTCGGGTGGTTTTCCTCTTCAGCTGAAAGCGATCAACCCAGTAGGCGTAATGTACCTACACTTTCGCAAGCATCCCCATTTTACTGAGAGAGATTTGGAAATGGTCGACCTTTTTTCATACAACGCTGGTTTAGCCGTCCGCCTTGCTGAATTTAGGGAAGAGAGCGATAGCCGAATAGAAGATCTTCAAGCTTTGCGTGATGCTAATGTATCCGTTTCCGAAGCCAGGAATTTACGGGAAGCACTCCAACAAGTAGTAAGATCTGCTATAGAAGTAATGCCCGCTGATGCTGCTATACTTTATCCCTATGACGAACAAACCAAGAAATTCAAGAAAGAATTAGTCGTTGCAGAGGGAGAGATAGATATGAAAAAGTTCAAGTTTGAAAACCCCCGTCCGAAAGGGCTAACACATACCATTATGAAACGAACAGAACCATTGTGGGAAAGGGATATTGACAATGTTTCTAAAGAACGAATCAAACTGATCGATAAGATCCGAAACCACGTTTTACACCCAAATAATCTCAAATCACTAATTGGAATCGCGCTAAAGTCTGGTGAGGATCAATTAGGAGTTTTGTATGTATTTTTCAAGAATGCTCATAATCCAAACGGAGAGGAATTAATCGCGCTTAGTATTTTTGCAGATTTGGCAGCGACACGAATTCAACTTGCAAAACTATCGGAAGCTCAACAAAGAGCAGAAGAAGCAGACGAGATAGCCTTGCGGAATCTCTTAACTGCGCAGTTCGCTCACAGGTTAGCTAACGTAGCAGGGACGATACCGTTAGTTGTTCAAGATATCGAAGGTAGATTGCGCTTAGCAGGCGTAAGCGAAGATCAGATATGGGCCCGATTCAGCGACCTGAAGGAAGACATAAACCGCCTATTAGAAATGGCAGATTATTCCCGGCTAAGAGATATTGGAAGACCGGTTCGTGTAGATCTTAAAACAGTTGCTCAAGAATCGATAAAAAGTGCGAGTCTTAAGGTAATCAATACCAGTGTGAATGTAAGCACAGATATTCCAGACGACCTTGCAGCAGTAAGGGCAGTCAAAGCGTTACTTGTCGACATACTAATCAATCTGTTACAAAATGCAGCACAGGCAAATGCTAAGCATATTGAAATACGGGCCATTGATCGAGAGGAAATGGTGGATATTATTGTTGCAGATGATGGCAAGGGAATACCGGAAGGAGATGTCGACAAAGTGTTCATGCCTTTTTTCTCAAAAAAGGGGAAAAAGAGTAAAGGAAAGGCTCATGGAAGGGGTTTGTGGGTTGCGCGGCACCAGATTAGGCAGATGGGGGGACGGATTACCGCAAGAAACATATCCGGTTCTGGGGCTTGTTTCACAATCTCCCTAAAGAAATTTGATGACTGAAGGGATTATGAGAAGCGTATGAAAGAAATGATGCTTTAGGAAAGGAGACGGTTATGTCCAAACAAGAAGTCTTAGTTATCGAAGATGAAGCACAATGGCAACGTGAACTGAAGCTTATTATCGAACAGGAAGGTTATGAAGTTATCATTGCCACGAAGTTTTCAGAGGCAATAGAAGTTCTCAAAAGGCGCACTGTGAAGATAGCTGTTGTAGATATGAGTTTGACCCTTGGAGACGCAGAGGATCGGCAAGGACTTCGTCTTGCAAAGGAAGCTGCAATACCAGTTATTTGTATTAGCGGATACTTAACAGATGAGGAAGCAAAGAAGTTGAAAGATCAAGGGATTAGTCCATGGTTTTTTCATAAGAAAGAGTTCAAGGACAAGAAAACAGAATTTGTTCGAGCAGTTGCTGATGCAGTAACGCAGTCTCATGAAGAAATTCGTAGAAAGTGGAATATATTAGAACATAGACATAGAAATGGGGATTAGTATATCGGTAAAAAACCGTTATTTTTTAAACAGGTAGGTGTTGAAAAAATGCGGCGAAATCCCAAAGCATTGATAATTGAACATGAGCCTTCGTGGAAAAGAGAACTAGAGAATATTTTTCATCGTGAGAATTTTGAAGTTGATTCCGCATCAACCTCGAAGGAAGCATTTTGTCAGTTGAGAAGTAACTTCTACGATTTGGTGACTGTAGACATTGGACTGCCTGAGGAAGCGTCTATCGCGTGGAAAAGTATAGTCCATCATATACGCGAGTACCATCCGGACACAAAAACATTCATAGTAACTGGTGATCCCAGCCTTGAGACAGCTATGGACGCTATCAACTATTATCCGATATCCGGCTATTTTTCGAAGAGCGATTTCGATATGGAAGTTTTCCAGAAGAAACTTCGAAACATTTCCGACTTATGTTTACAAACAAATCGATTTAAGGTTATCTCACTCGGCCAAATTGAGCAGCTTTGCATGAAATTTCACCTTTTAGTAAAAAATCTGACGCATCGGTACAAGAATCGCCCTACATTATCAATTGAAGACGAATATGATGTTCAGGATCTCCTCCACGCCCTATTGACCATATACTATGAAGATATTCGATCTGAGGAATGGACGCCAAGTTATTGCGGCAGTGCGGCAAGAATGGATTTTTTATTAAAGAAGGAGCAAATTGCAATCGAGGTGAAGAAGACAAGAAAGGATTTATCAGATAAAGAAATTGGGAAACAACTAATTGAGGATGTTGCTCATTATAAGGAGTATCAAAATTGCAAGATGCTTGTTTGCTTCGTGTATGATCCTGAAGAAAGGATTAGGAACGCGCCTGGATTGACTAAGGATTTGGAGTCACTTAGTACTAAAGAGCTAAGCGTGAGGGTTTTCATCAGGCCGACGAGGGAGTAGAGTGAATAGTCACAGAACTCCCTTCGGGCGGTCATTTGGCCACGGATTGCTTTCGTATCTCGTGAATCCCTTCGACTACGCTTAGGGTAAACCTAGGAGGGATGGCATCATTTCTACCGGAGGCCCCACAAAAAGGCGGGTAGGGGCAGGCCGCGATTCGCATCGAACAGTATCACGGAGGCCCGTTAGGGCCGGAGTGAGTAAAGACAATGCGAACCGCAGGTAGAAATGCGAAGCTGCGTAAATGTGTGAATGGGAGAAACGGTTTGGCTTTGATATAGTGTGCAAATGAAACGGGCCGAAGAGGATTTTTAACTTGAAATATGGGTTGTAATCCGGTATACTGTTTTATCAGCTTTTTTCGTCCGTCGGGGAGTGAGGATGATTATGATGCGTATTTTCGTCACTGCTCCAGCAATTAACATAAGGCCGCAATGCCCTATATTGCACAAAATAATTTCGAGAGGGCCAAAATGCGGGAAGCAACTCCCGTATCAGGCAAACAGAGCATAAAATGAAAAGAATAACATTACCGCTGCTTTTGGTTTTTTGGATATTTACATGCGGTTTTTTCGGGAAACAAAAGGAGGATGTGCATTTTCCAATAAAAATCGGCATGCTTGCCGACACCCAGATCACCTCTCATAACGGCTTTTGCAATTTTAGTCAGAGGAGCAAATTTGCCGACCGAATGGTTGACGTCGCTATTCGGCCTCCCGCGCTGGAATGTGTGCTCGCTGAAGAAATGTTAAATGCAGCTCTGAGGAAATTGACACAAGATGCCGAAGGCGATAAAAAGGGAGTCGACGTAATTCTGTATCTCGGGGACGGTGCGAACAGCGGCGGAACGGATGAAATGGAGAAGTTCTTTTCCATCCTCGAAAATCACAGAGACGCAACGGGAATTCCAATATTCGTTCTGATAGGTAATCACGATTATTTAGGCTGTGGAAACATAGTAACCCCGGGGATACGTTTTGCGCTTTTAAATCGGGACGACCGGCCAAGAAATCCGGCACTGTCAAAATATCAAGTCCTTAAGAAGATAAGCGAGTTCAATCGCGCCAATAACAATTTGCCCGGGAACAAGAGATTTCATTATACTGACAATCAAGACTATATCGAACGAAATAAAGAATCAGATCATAACAAGGGTCTGTATTTAGGCGGATTCCTTAGCTATTGTGAGGAAGGCAAAAACAGTGTAGAAGTATTTTTACTGGATACTTCAGACTACAAGGATGCTCCCGACTGGTCAAGCATTGTCAAATGGGGTTTTTATGGAGCTATCGGTTCATTATCGTTCAAAGATGAACCAGGTGCCTTGTCACAAACCAGCTACTTTAAACAAGTGTCCGGCTCCTCGTCTCCTGATTTCAGGATTTTGGCTTCTCATTATCCCAAGGACCATCTTGACAGAATTACTCTTACCAAGCCCGGTGACGTTCCCTTAGACATAACGAATATAGCCTGGGAGGTTACCGAGGGTGCTTTCAGCTTTCCGACATTCTCGAAGACACTTAACCAAAACCTTGAAGGCCTGCTTTCCAAGAACAAAAGGAACTATTGGCTGTCCGGCCATACTCACGCGCCCGCTACGCCGGGACCTTCCAAAATAGTTGTCGGAGGACTGTTAATATTGGCTGAAAAATATTTTCATGGAATTAACACAGGCTCAACAACAGATTACAGAGCACATGCAGTTATCGTCGAAAGTTATGAACGACAAAAGAATAATCGTGTAGATAAATTTATCGGGTATCGCGAGATTCCACTTTTTGACTACAGAGAAGACTTTCTGACAGCGATGCTTAAGGCGATTGGAGAATACGGTAGTAAACACAAAAGCGATCAGGACTTTCAAAATGTCATCAAGCCGAAGGATGAGTGGATGAAGGAGGAAAAGAACGTAGATTTAATAGATTCGAGCTTTAAGACTCTCAGCCAAGAGCCAGGAAATCTGTTAGACAAGGGATTTTCGGCTCTGGGTTTTAATCAAAAAGGGGCGATTGGGCCGGAGGAAAGATACCGGATCTATATTGGGGCTACGATATTAGGGCTCAATAAGAAATATCGGGAGAAAGTCTGGGAAGAGAAGCAAACTGAGTCTTCTTCCAGGCATTTGAGGAATTTCATAAAGCTCTTTGTTGACCGTACTGGAAACAATCGTGATGATGTTATTTCGTGCCTTGGATTATTGGCGGGAGCTTACGAATGCGGAAAGTTTCCCAAGGGTTGTGACTTTAATTCGAGTTACCTGAAAAAACTATGTAACATGCCAAAGTAACAGGGGGCAGGAGGCATTTTGGACAAAAGGTTAAATGGAAGTCAATTATGAGATACTATAATTTGTTTAGTATCGGATTGATGTCGTTTGTTGTCTGTTTAAGTGCGGCCGGCTGCAGCAAATCGCAAGAGGTAGCGCAAGGACCGGAATTTGCAGGTATTCACACCTACAAAATCGACGGATTGACGGTTCGAACGGGTGATTTGATATGTACGAATACTGGGGGACAGTCTCTGCCCGGGGGGCTTTTTTGGAAGTTCTTCGGTCAGCTTATATACGGAGATGTTGACCATATCGCGGTGTATGTTGGGCCGGGTGGTCGCTGCGTGGAGGCGGGAGCCAAGTATCGCGTGGTTACGTTCGACGTCTCGGAGAATACGTGGGACGCAGTGAAGATGACAGATACGCGAGGTTATATTCTGGATAATCTTTACGGAGTGGTATATCCGTTAGCCGGGCGGTCACTGACACGAAAAGAGGAGGACAGGATTCGGGAAAACGTGGCGAGGTACTGTTTGAGGCAGGCCGAGGCGAAGAAACTATACAATCCCATTTTTACGGATTCCAAGACGGAGAATTCGTTTTATTGCAGCCAGTTGGCTTATAAGGCTTATTTGAAGGAGGGGATCGATTTGAATACGAATAAGGGAGTGCCTGATGTCCCCGGGACGGAGAGCATAGTTTTTCCACAGGAAATATGGATGGGATTTGAGCATAAGAAAGCGGCAGGCTTTGCGGAGAGTGAAGAAGAATAATGGTATGTGAGAGTTTTTTTGGCGTAAAATGACAATCTGGTCTGTCGGTTTAAAGCGTTGTTCAGCTGTTTAGGAGGAAGACAGCTAAAATGTGTTTTGTAAGTTCTCCCTCTGAATGGCTATACAGCAGCGAGAGTTCGCACCACGAGAATTATAAAACGGCAGTTTTTTCAGGAGGACCAAAAATGCGGATAGCAACTCTCAAAATCATTGTGAAATTCTGTATGTTCATGATGGCCCTTACGGAGTTGGCGGAGCAGAAAATCTGACTTGTGTAGTTCTTGTGTTATTAATCAAGGGGGGATATATTTTACGGGATGTAATTGATATGATACAAGATATCGCTGCATTTTTATTATGTGAAATAAGGAGATGGTATTATGTCTGATAGGGGCAGGTATTTGTGTTTAATTTCAAGGGTGGTTGCAGCCGGTTTAGCAGGGATATTGCTTGCCGGGTGCAGGAGCGTAGGACATGCGGATTTTGGGCAGGCGGTCCCGATTATCTTCGATACGGACATCGGTACGGACGTTGATGACGCGGGGGCCTTAGCGATACTTCATGTCCTTGCGGATAAGGGCGAGGCCAGGATATTAGCGACTATGAGCGCCAATCAAAACCGCTGGTGCGCACCGGCCATCGATGTAATCAATACCTATTACGGCCGGGAAGATATGCCCATCGGCTGTTCGAAGACCGGTCCCAATCCAGAGGAATGGTATCACGACAGTGTCGGCGACTTCCCCCATGATTTAAGCAGCAGTGATGACGCACCTGATGCGGTTAAGCTATATCGCAAGATTCTGGCATCGGAGCCGGATAACAGTGTTACAATCGTTGTTGTCGGCTGGCTTACGAATATGGCAGACCTGCTCGACAGCAAGCCGGACCGGTACAGTCCGCTTGGCGGAAAGGAATTGGTTAAAGACAAGGTCAAAGAGCTGGTTTCTATGGGCGGCAGATGGCCCAATTCATCCAAAAACGAAGGCGAGTACAATTTTCGCATGGACGGAGCGGCCGCACATAAGGTGATAAGCGACTGGCCCGGTAAAATCATGTTCACGGGTCTGGGCAGAGATGTGATGACCGGCGGCCGTTTAGTGGCGGAGGGGGCAAAGGACAATCCGGTGCCGGCTTTTTATCGCAATTTCTTTAAGGGGCATAAGGTATCCGAAAGATCAAGCTGGGACCTGATTGCGGTATTGTACGCGGTCCGTGGACTATCGGATTATTTCACCGCGGTTTCGGAGGGTAAATGCGTGAGCCAAGAAGACGGAAGCAATCAATGGATAGCCGGCCGGCGTTCAAACCATTCCTATCTGGTTTACAAAATGCCGGAAGCGGAACTTGCGGCTGTGATCGAGGATTTACTATTGACTCGGCGCGTCCAGTGAGAAGGAAAAGAAACATATCAGAGGCAAGAAGAATTAATCAATCTTAAGAGCAGTCCATGGAGTTTCCGAAAATCAATCTTTTGCCAAAGCTGACGCTACTAACAAGCGCTCTCGGCCTTTTTCTTCAAAGATTTTATAATCTACAACCATCCTTCTTTCCTCGGCAAAAAATGTTTTCTTTCGCTCTAAAAGCATCCCTACGCAATCCTCTACCTCCAAACGAGTGAGAATGTCGGATTTACCAATTTCCTCCACCATCTCACGCACCATTTTCCTTTGTTCCTTTTCCGGCAGAAAAGACGTGTTCCAGCAAATAACAGCTAATGTGAGGGAATTCTCAAAGGCCAAGTCATCTTCAGCATCATCCAACAGAGGCTCTGCAAAATCCATTATTACGTCCGACATTTTTCTGGAAGGAAAAAGGTCCTTTGGTCGCAAAGGTTCAAGTCTACCATTCCTGCTGTGGCCGCTCCTCCTGAGTTTTCTCATCCCACCCATAACTATCCTAATAATCAATTATCAATAACCGAAAATCAATTTTTTATGAGCAGCCCATTGAGTTTCCGCAGTTGAAGCATTTGTAGCAGGTGCCGTTACGGACGGTAAGCGAGCCGCAGACATCGCAGGCGGGGGCATCGCCGCTGAAATGGGCAAACTGGGCGTTGAATTGCTCCAAGACCTTCGCTTCAGAGAGCAACGGACCGGATGCATCGGTAACGGTTGAGCCGACGAGGGAGCTTATAAGATTAGCAGGGCCGGTAAATCTGTCTGCCAAGGCCGGAGAAGGCTGCTTAGTTGCCTGTTCCAAGGTCGAAAAATCCAGCTTTTCATGCACAGCCATCCTTGATTTAGTTTTCACTTTGGCCTTTGTTTCGGCAATCTTCTGCGCCAGGTCTTTCGTCTTTTCAACCAATTGCCTGGCTGTTGTCGTATTCTTACTCACCTTCGTATCCGGCCCTGCCGCTCTATTTGGGGTGTTCTTATCCGCATAGCCGGGTATGAACTGACAACCCAGCCAGCAGAAGATGTAATCAATAACACTTTTTGCAAACGGTATATCCTTGCTGGAAGTCATTCCGGACGGTTCGAATCGGGCGTGCCGGAATTTATCCACCAAAGTGATTAAAGGCACGCCGTACTGTAATGCCATCGAAGTACACGTGCCTATAACATCCATAAGGCCACCGACGGTGCTGCCCTCCTTGGCCATAGTGATAAACAGCTCACCAGGCTGACCGTCCTCGTACAGCCCCACCGTCAGGTAACCTTCATGCCCAGCAACAGAGAATTTATGTGTAATACTGTTTCGAGTGTCCGGGAGCCGGCGTCTGAAGGGCCTTGCCTGGCCGGACACTTCAGCAGCTTTTGCCTTTGTTTTTTTATGCTTGTCAGTAGAAACAGGCTGTAGTTGTTTAGAGCCATCGCGATAGATGGCCACCGCCTTCAAACCGAGCTTCCATCCCTCCATATAAGCGACGCCGATTTCTTCAGAGTTGCTTTCCTTGGGCATATTCACCGTTTTGCTGATAGCACCGGATATGAACGGCTGGACGGCCGCCATCATCTTCAAGTGTGCCATGTAGTTGATATGCCTTTTGCCGTTGCGCGGCTTAAAAGCACAATCAAAAATCGGCAAATGGTCGGGATTCAGCTCTTCTGCGCCCTCGATGGTTTCATTTTCATCTATATATTCGCAGATTGATTTGATTTCGTCGGCACTATAGCCAAGCCTGTCCAGAGCCATCGACACGGTTTTATTAACAAGCTTTAGCATTCCTCCGCCGGCCAATAATTTATATTTTACCAGCGCGATGTCGGGCTCTATGCCGGTAGTATCACAATCCATCATAAAGCCGATAGTTCCCGTCGGAGCGAGGACAGTTGTCTGAGCGTTACGAAAGCCGGATTTAGTACCGGCGTCTAAAGCCTCGTCCCAGGCGTCCTTTGCAGCGTTACGGAGATAGTCGGGACAATGAGATTCCGGGATATCATAAGCTCGCTGGCGGTGCATGTTTATAACCTTCAGCATCGCATCGGTGTTCTTTTCAAATTCCTCAAAAGGCTCCATAAGTTGGGCAATTTCGGCACTTGCGGCGTAAGCGGTTCCGGTCAATATAGCAGAGACCGCGGCAGCAAAGGCCCTTGCCTGGTCGGAATCGTAAGGAAGGGCCTGGCTCATAATAACAGAGCCGAGATTGGCGTACCCAAGACCAAGGGGGCGGAACAAATGGCTGTTTTCGGCAATTGAAGCGTCGGGATAGCTTCCGTTATCGACGAGAATCTCCTGGGCGATGATGAACAGTCTAATCGCCCTCTTGAAGCCTTCAACATCAAAAGAGCCGTCCTCCCTGCGAAACTTCATGAGATTCAGCGAAGCTAAATTGCATGCCGAATCATCGATGAACATATATTCACTGCAAGGATTCGAGGCGTTAATCGGTCCGGAGTTGGGGCAAGTATGCCAGCGGTTTATTGTACTGTCGTATTGGAGGCCCGGATCTCCGCAAAGCCTTGTTCCTTGGGCAATTAGCTCCATTAACTCGCGAGCCGAATGCTCCTCCATTTTCTGCCCTGTCGTTACAGCATAAGTAGCCCACTTTCCGTCTTTTTCGGCTTCCTGCATAAACTCATCTGTTACCCGGACAGAAAGATTGGAATTCTGGAACATGACACTGCTGTATGCTTCGTTGTTGTAATCGCCGTCGTATCCGGCCTCAATGAGCGCCCTTGCCTTTTTCTCTTCCTCGGTCTTGCAGGTAATGAATTCTTTAATATCGGGATGCCTGACCTTTAGCGACTGCATTTTTGCGGCCCTCCGGGTTTTGCCGCCGGATTTAATCACGGCAGCTATCTGGTCATATACCCTCATAAAACTCAAAGGACCTGATGGCTTGCCACCGCCGGAGAGTTTCTCTTTACTGCTTCTCAGCGTTGAAAGGTCGGTTCCGGTACCCGAGCCGTGTTTGAAAAGCATCGCCTCGCTTGATGCCAGCCTCATTATGTCTTCCATCGAGTCCTTAACCGACTGGATAAAGCAGGCGGACGCCTGTGGATACTCATAGCTGTTTTCACAGGGAACAACCTCTTTTCGATTCTGGTCCCAATGGAAATTATGTTTGCTGCCGGCGATCCCATAAACATCAAAAAGCCCGACATTAAACCACACAGGCGAATTAAATGCCCCGTACTGATTGACACATAACCAGGTCAGTTCGTTGTAGAAAACCTCAGCGTCTTCATTGGTGGCGAAGTAACCATCTCTTTTTCCATGGTCTGCGATCATCTTACAGACACGGTGAACAAGCTGCTTTACCGAATGCTCCCGTACTCCGGTTCCGACATCACCATAGAAATATTTGCTGGCCACGACCTTAATGGCCAACTGGCTCCAGGAGACCGGTACTTCTATATCGTCCTGCTCAAAAATCGCTTGTCCGCTGTCGTCGCTGATCTTTACCGAACGTTTTTCCCATTCGAGCTGCTCAAAGGGATGTACACCCGGCGTTGAAAAGAAATGCTCTAACCTCAAACCCCCAGACCTGGCCTCATCCAAAGCAGTTTTTCGCTCAGGTTGCTGTCTCTTAAATGGATTCTCAGGCTCGAAGTTATAGGACATTTATACGCCTCCATGCGACCTATAAAAATAACAACATGTAGAGAAAATTGCACGAGGTACACAATATATAGTCGGAAAAAACAAGTTATAAACTTAATTGCGAATTGGGTAACTGTAAAGATAAAATTGAGAAAATTTTTGCTAAATTTATTTTCACTGACGTTAATCCTTACAGCAATTGAACCTACGAAAGAAAAAATTTTTTCAAAGAGGAGCAATCTGTTTTTGATAATTACATAATGATGTTAACATGGTGATATGTCCAGGAAAACAGGTGACAAATTCGGGTCGATTCGTGAAAGAATAAAGGTTCTGCCGATGGGCCCGGGGCTTTACTTTATGAAAGGGGCCGGGGATAAAGTTCTTTACATCGGCAAGGCGAAAAACCTGCGGGCCAGAGTCAGCAGTTATTTTCAGCAAAGCATTGATCTGGTGGCAACACGAGGGCCCAAGATCAGCGAAATGATAAGCAAAGTCAAAACCGTGGATATTCTGGAAACCGAGACGGAAGTCGACGCAATGTTCCAAGAAGCCCGTCTGATTAAGGACATTCGCCCGCCCTATAATACTGACCTTGCCGACGACAAAACCTTTCCTTATCTGGAAATCACGACAAGAGAGGATTTTCCCGGCGTGTATATTACTCGAAAACCGCGGCCAAGCGGCAGCAGGCTATTCGGGCCATTCGCAGGTGCAAAGGACCTTCGTGCCGTTTTAGTCATATTACAAAAAATATTCAAGTTTCGAACGTGCAGTCTCAATATCAAAGAATCAGACGACAAGCGTAGGTTCTTTCGGCCCTGCCTTTTATACAGCATAAAGCAGTGTACGGCCCCCTGTGGGGCAAAAATCGGTAAAAGGGAATACAAAAAAATCACAACAGACCTGATAAAATTCCTTCGTTCGAAGCGTTCGACTATCCTTCGCCAATTAAACAAGCAAATGGCGGATGCCGCGGAAAAGTATGAATACGAGAAGGCCGCGATGTACCGGGACCGTATCCGGCTGATTGAGCGGCTTGACCGCCGGGGCAGTCCCGACGAACACGTCCAGCCGGAAGTCTTCACGGCCGATCCGACAGAAGCCCTTGTAAAACTGCAAAAATTACTCCAGATACCGGAGGAAGTCAGGATAATCGAGGGGATCGACGTTGCCAATATAGCCGGGGCCGAGGCGGTAGGCTCGCTGGTTAAGTTCATTGACGGCAAACCATTCAAAAGCGGCTATCGGCGTTTCAAAATCAAAACGGTCAAAGGCATCGACGACTATGCGATGATTGCCGAGGTGTGCCGGCGCAGATACAAATACGCGCTGAGGGGTGAGGAACTGTGGCCGGACCTGGTTTTAATCGACGGCGGGCTCGGCCATTTACACGCCGCGGAGGAAGCATTTAGGGAAATGAAGGCACCGACAGTTAAAATCGCGTCAATCGCCAAGAAAAAAGAGGAGATTTTCCTACAAGGAAATTCTAAACCGTTGAAACTTCCCTCCAATTCGGCTGTCCGCAAGCTGCTGCAATACGTCCGGGACGAAGCCCACCGCTTCGCCCAGCACTACCACCACATCCTGCGAAGCAAAACAATGATAGGCAAAAAATCCTAAAAAATATATTAAGGCGCCTTGACACCAAGACGTTATAACGCTATAATATTGTCAATGAGGCAATAATATGAAGAAAACTAATATAAAAAGAGCTACAATTTACCTGGATTCTGATTTGCATCGCGCATTACGCATAAAAGCAGCGGAAACGGAACACTCTATGTCGGAGCTGGTTCAGGAGGCGATTAAACTTTCTTTATCGGAGGATTCCATTGACCTTTCGGCCTTCGAGCAGCGCAGTAAAGAGCCAAGCCTGCCGTTCGAGGATGTTTTGAAGAAGCTCAGAAAAAATGGCAAAATATAGAATAACTATCAAAAAATCCGCTGCAAAAGAGCTGGAAGCTATCCCGAAAAAAGACCTGCCAAGAATCATCAAACGCATTCAAACACTGGCCCAAAATCCAAGGCCCGATGGATCTCAGAAACTTTCAGGTAAGGAGCAATATCGTGTTCGACAGGGGGATTACAGAATAGTTTATTCCATAGAGGATAAAGATAGGATTATTGATATATTCAAAATCGGCCACAGACGAGAAGTCTATCGCCTCTAACTAACCGAGCACTATCCTCAAGCTGCTGCAATACGTCCGGGATGAAGCCCACCGCTTTGCCCAGCACTACCACCACATCCTGCGAATCAAAACAATAATAGGCAAAAACCGTTAGCCGGTTTTTGCCTATATTCCTGAGTCAATTCCGAGGAATCTCGACAGAATATTTTAATAAACAACCCCCCAGAGCCAATAACAAAAGAGAATTGCCGTTCTCAGGGACCGACAATTCTACTTTGTTCGTTCAAAGATAATTGTTTTCGATACAGCAAAGGCAATACTGATGAGAATTAAGTTACCTTTGCAATCGATCTTGCTTTTTTCGCGTCTACAACCAGTTCGACATGTCCACAGTCATAACACATGACGGTATGAACAGGAACTCCCGTTGTGAGCACCGTCACCAATTTGGCATTCCTTGGACGAGAATAGATTTTTCCTGTGGATTGAAATTCGCCATCTTCAAGATTGGAACCACCACATCTTAAACATGTTCTTTCTTCGCTCATAATAGAACCTTTCACCTGATATAATCCATACAAATCCTTTACGGTTATTATTGCACCCTCCACTTCTTCCCGTTTATAGCACAACCGAGTTTAGCTCAAATCTATTTCGGTCTTTTTCGAATGTCTTATTATTACATCCGCTACAGGGAGCCAAAAAAGGCCAAAAAGGGCAAAGTCGACTTTTTAACAATGTGTTTTCGGACCTAATCGGGGATTTTATTAAGAAACTATATAAGAGTCAGGAAGGACAAAAAACTCTAAACAATATACAATCATCGGTTTTTATAGCCGCTCTGGTTATGGAGAACTTCTATAAATGCCAGCATATTTTCAAGCGGGACATCACCTTCAACGGCGTGAGATGGGGCAAAGACATATCCACCACCTTTTCCTGCTTCCAAAAGCTGAGTAGTACTTTCCTTAACATCCTCAACCGAACCGTACGGGAGTGTTTTCTGGGTGGAGAGGCCGCCGTGAAAGGCAAGCCGGCCTGTGAATCTTTTCATAAGGTCAAACACATCCATAACCTCGGGCTGAAACGGATTGAAGCAATTGAGGCCGATTCCAATCAAATCTTTAAAAAGCTCATCGACCTTGCCGCATGAATGGATAATAACATATTTGCCGGCCTGGCGAACGACCGCGTACATCCGTTTCAATTCCGGGTAAATGAACCGGCGCCAGAGGTCCGGTCCCATTTGCAAGCCCGTCTGCTGGCCCCAGTCATCGCCGAAATAAACCGCATCTATATCATATTTCAGAGCCTGTTTAACCTGGGCGATATTGTAGTCGGCTATGGTTCGCAGAAGCTGACGCACAAAGGCGGGATTCTCCAGGAAATCCATCAGAAGATTTTGCATCCCACGAAGTGTCCAGGCCCGCTCGTAAAGCGAAAATCCAATCTTGAAAACCCGCAAACAATCACTGTATCGGGATATCTTCTCTGGAATGTCTTTAAAAAAACGTTCGTCGAGGGGATTGGGAAATTCGTATCGTTCAAGCGTTGGCTCGGGCAAAAGAGGCCGCTCAACATTGCCTATGTCCTTATCCACAGAGCGGTCCCATACGACGCCGAAGACGTCCCGGAACCGATCATCCCCAAGGGGCGTGAAAAAGCCGATATCACTGCCGAGCTTGACAAAATGATTGTCTAAAACCCGATCCAAATCCTGGCGGCCAAAGTACTTTTGCAACTTCTCTGCGGCCTCCACAGTAAAACCACAGTGCCAAGGCACATAGGGGACCTTTTTGCCCTCAATCGCAAGCTTAGACACTTCTCTTTTGTCCATCCACCGGATTTCCAAACTATGTAAACTTAAATACCTCTATCTGGCTGCGTCCTCGAAATTGAGTTCGACGCCCGCGCTGAGTAATTTTGGAATGGCCACGTTGACCTGATGCAATCTTTCCCCGTTAAGTCTGAACAAACTGGACTCTACATGTTTCAAGGCGGCCCGCTCAACCATCCGTTCACAATTGACAATCACCCGATAGTCCACATCCACACCATTTCTGCCCTTACCACCTTTTACACATGTTATGTCCTGACCAAGCTTAGCGGTGAACGTCGTACTCTCGCCGCCACTGGCCATAACGAATTTTGAAGGCCAATCGTTATAATCTCCTAACACGTCCTCAGCAAAATATCTTTCTGCATAGACAGCTTTAGTTAAAGTAATAGTTTTTTCATCGGCGAAGGGAACAAAAGCAACTCCAATCCCGAACCTGTCGCCGGCGGGTAAAAACACTGCGGTAGCCGCGTGTGACTTAGCGATGAAACGGACCCGCGAGACAACCTCAGTTCTGGCAGAGACCGTTCTCTCAAGTCGAGTATCAAGTAACAGGAGTCTTGGGACAGCAAATTGCCGAGGCTTGCAACTCGGCACAAGAGCAGCAAGTACCATTATGGCGCCAATACAACTAATCTGAAATTTCCCATATATAGGCTTTGATAGCATCGCTATGTCTCCTTACCAAGATAAGTTATCAAATCTCCCTTAAATTTCAAGTTCTTTCGGTATATACGGGACCTTTTGACCCTCAATCGCAAGCTTAGCCACTTCTCTTTTGTCCATTGATGGAATCCTATATTACATAAACCAGGATGCAATTTGCAGGAGCAGGCGTCCCTTCAGACCTTTGGCGTAGGATGTTGCCCGCATTGTTGCCTTCACCGCCTTACCAAGTTCGGCATCGCCGGCCCGCGGCAGCAGGGTATTTGCAACATTTTCCGTTTCGTTAATCTCATACTCGCAGCCCCTTATTACCACCACAGGAATACCGGCACCGGTTTGACCGAATAAAAGCGCTGAGGCTGAAGTCATTTCATAAGCAAGCAGGTCTATCCCACCGAACTTGGGTTTGCCGAACAAATCTTTCCTTCCGAAATTTTTGGATATAGGCCCTATTCCCGAAGAACCCACTGCAAAATCCATGGTTCCAAAGGGTATCATCTCCGTATCAGCCAGAATGACCGCCACCTGCCTGTCGACCAGATTCTGAATCTGCTCTCTTATTCTTTTTGCCTCGGCGTCCGGATCCTCGGGCAGAAGGCTTACCATACCGGCAGGATGGTTCGAACCGTCAATACCGGCATCGCAGGTATGGATTCGGCCGTCTTTGCTTCTTGTTATGCAGACAGCCTGCTCGTGATCACAAAGATCCTGAGTGCATTGAGCATCGTGCGAAGTACTGAGTATGTACCGCTCAATAACGCCCTTTATCGGGAGAATCGTCACAATCTCGTGGCCTTCGTCGAATATCATCTGTAGCCATTTGGCATCTTTACCCGTTCGCCGAGATATTGCCCGGGCCTTTTTGCCGGGCTTGACATCATCAAGCTTTCTCATCCGCCCGGAGGCTTTGGAGACAATCTTGCTGGTAAGAACAACGATATCCTTATCCTGCAAACCTCCGATTTCCTCTTTGCTGCATTTGACGACAATTTCAGCAAGATTGTCACCTTCCCTGATTTCGGGTATTGTCTGTAAACCCAGTATTTCTATCCTTTTCATATTACCTATCCTTCGATAACAGAGATTTCATCAAACGTTTTTTTGGACAAGCCGGTCAGGCGAACATCATCGCCAAAACGCTCAATTTCAACGTGACGCAGACCGACCGCTTCGGTCAATTGCGCCATTGCCTCGGTTATTGGGACGCTTCCTGAGGAGCCGAGTATCATCGGCGTGATATAAACTACAATCTGGTCGAAAAGTTCCTCTTTTAGAAATGAGGATATCACCGTTGGTCCACCTTCGACAAGCAATTGAGCAACGTCGCGTTCAGCCAGTTCAGAAGTAAGAAAATCCAGATTCGAAGGGCCTTTCTTCGGGTAAGGTAGGACTTCAGCACCCTTTTTGGTAATTCTGTCCACTTTTTTTGTATTTTCCCGGAGGATCTGTTGATTCGTTAAGATTATTACAGGAACTTTTTTTGCAGTAGCCAGCAGCCTGCAACTCAAAGGAATCCTTAAATCGCGGTCGAGCACGATTCTGGCCGGCTTTTTGCCTTTGCTCGGCCGGGGTGTCAGCTGTGGATTATCAGCGATTACCGTATTGATACCCACCAATATGGCTCCCACCTTACGACGTAGTTTGTGCACGTCTTTTCTGCTCTGCTCTCCTGAAATCCACTGTCTCTGCCCGGCTGTATCGGCATAAGCAACTTTGGCGTCGATGCTTTGTGCCCACTTCAATATCACCCATGTTTTGCCGGTACCAGCGAACTTGAAAAAAGGCGCATTCAGCAAGCGTGCCTGAGCTTCACAAACGCCGGTCTCTACCTCGATTCCTGCTTTGCGTAGTTGCTCGATACCTTTGCCGTTAGCGTGGTCCGACGGATCAATTGATGCCACGATAACCTTTGTCACCCCTGCAGCGATTATGGCATCCGTGCAGGGCCCGGTCTTTGCCTGATGGCAGCAAGGTTCGAGAGTAACATACATCGTAGCTCCCTGCGGTTTTACACCGAGAGTTTCGCAGTCTTTAAGAGCGTTTATCTCTGCGTGTGGTTCGCCAAACTTCCTGTGCCAGCCCTTACCGACAACCTGATTTGCCTTTACTAAAACCGCACCTACCGCCGGGTTCGGTTCAACCGAACCGATCCCTCGCTGAGCCAGCTTTAACGCCACTTCCATATATTTTTTGTCCTGTTCGGTCATTTATGAGAACCCCTTTCCAAGCATGTCGAGAAATTCTTCTTCGCTTATCACTTTAATCCCCAGTTTTTGCGCTTTGTCCAGTTTGCTTCCTGCTTCTCTGCCAGCCAATACAAAATCTGTTTTCTTACTCACGCTGGAGGAAGCCTTTCCACCTGCCTGTCTGATGACCTGTTCGGCCTGCTGGCGGCTGAAATTGGTCAAAGTGCCCGTGACAACAATTGTCTTTCCCATCAGCTTATCCGACCGCTTCATCTGCGGCTGCTTTGGTTTTACGCCGGCGGCTAATAACTCATCGATAACCACCTGATTGTCCGGCTTGCGAAAATATTCATATACACTTTCGGCCATAGTCGGGCCGATTTGATCTATCGCCTCGAGCGTTTGCACATCGGCTTTCATTAGTGCATCAAGTGAACCGAAATGCTCAGCCAGAATCTGTGCCGACTGGCTTCCAATGTGCCGGATACCAAGAGCGGTAATCAGCCGCCACAGAGGCTGGGTCTTGCTCTTTTCTATCGCCTTTATCACATTTTCGGCGCTTTTTTCAGCCATTCGTTCCAATTCGATAAGCTGGGATTTTCGGAGTTTATAAAGGTCTGCGAAATTATTTACCAGGCCGACTTCCACTAACTGCTCAATCAGAGCGACTCCGAGATTTCCGATGTCCATCTGGCCCCTGCCGGCAAAATATTTCAAACGCTCCTTCAATTGGCCGATACAATCCGGATTTAGGCATCGGATATAAACTCCTTCCTGATCCCTGACCACCGCAGAGCCGCAACTCGGACACTTCGTGGGTATTTCAAAAGGGATGTTGACGGCAGCTTTTGCCATCACTTCGATTACCTGTGGTATTATCTCGCCGGCCTTTTCAATCACCACCGTGTCACCTACGCCTACATTGAGCCGATTCAATTCGTCAAAGTTGTGCAGACTTGCCCGTTTGACGGTTGTCCCCGACAGTTGAACGGCGGTCAAATTCGCCACCGGAGTCAAAATCCCGCTTTTACCCACCTGTATATCAATTGACTCGACGGTTGTTTGGGCACGTTCGGCCGGGAATTTATATGAAATACACCAACGAGGCGCCCTGCCGGTAGCTCCGAGTATGTCCCGCTGGCCGAAGCGGTTAATCTTTATTACCATTCCATCGATATGGTAGTCGAGGGCCGGTTGCTGCTCCGTATATTTAATGCAGATATTTATTACTTCGTCTATATTTTTGGCGCTCTCGATATTAGGATTAACAGGTAATCCCAGCTTTTTGAACTTTTGCAGAGTTTGATAATGATTCGCAGCTAAAGGCTCGGAAAGTTCACCGGTCGCATATGCAAAGAACGAAAGATTCCTTTCCGCGGTGATTTTTGGATCGAGCAGCTTTAGAGAGCCGGCCGCTGCGTTTCTCGGATTGGCAAAAGCAGGCTCGCCGGCCTCGACGCGCAGTTTGTTTAGCTCAACAAAAGAAGTTGTCGGCATATATACTTCGCCGCGAACCTCAAGGACATCGGGGATTCCACTATCACTCAACAGCACAAGGGGGACAGCCTTTATTGTTCGGACGTTGGCGGTAACATCGTCGCCCACTTCGCCGTCGCCGCGGGTAGCAGCCGTTACAAGCTCACCATTTTCATAGCGAAGACTTATCGCAAGGCCGTCGATTTTCAATTCGACCACATAATCGTAATCTTCGCCGCCAAGCTGCCTGCTTACCCTTTCATCGAACGCCCTCAATTCCTGGGCATTATAGGTATTATCCATGCTGAGCATCGGCACAGAATGTCTGACAGTCGCAAAACCTTCGAGAGGCCGTTCCGATACCCGCTGTGTCGGGGAATCGGGCGTTATCAATGAGGGATTTGCCTGCTCTAATGCCTTTAGCTCGGCAAAGAATTCGTCGTACCGTTGATCAGTGATAACAGGCTGATTTAGTACATAATACTGGTAATCGTGCTTCCGTATTTCGCCGCGTAGCTGTTCAATCCGTTTTTTTACTTCCTCGGCCATAACAACTAATTTATACGCCCGTTCAGCCTTTTGCAAGAATTTGATTATCACGGCTTATGACGGTAGGGAAAATTCTCATAAAATAGTGGACATCGGCAACAGAGCCGGTTATAAATATATCTCAAATGGGCTGTTAATTTGTGGCTTTCCGAGACAGACCGTTTTTATTTTTTTTCTTACCGATATGTCGAGCAGTGCATAACCAAACCAAGGTTTTTGGAGATGCGTAAATGAGCAAGAAAGATGATTTGATCAACCATATTCTCGAACGGACCCGGGAGACAGACGGCAAAAAGAAACTGACATGTGCCGAGGCGTTTAAGCTTTCAAAAGAACTCGGAGCAGGAACCGCCGAGATTGGACGTATCTGCAATCAGCAGAATATAAGAATCTGTAAATGTCAACTCGGCCTTTTTCCATAATGCGAGGGGAAGGACATAACCATGAAGCAGTTGAAGACAAAGTTCAAACTCTGGCTGAGCAGCGAGGAAGCCGAAGGCGTTTTCGGTGACGGCAAGTGGCGCATGCTCAAAGGCATCGATAACGAAGGCTCATTAAGAGCGGCCAGCCAGTCCCTTCATATCAGTTATCGAAAGGCCTGGGGGGACCTTAGGAAAGCCGAGGAATGTCTCAATGTCCCTCTGGTCGAAAAACGGCGAGGAGGCATACAGGGCGGCCAAACCGCACTAACCGAGCAGGGTAAAAAATGGGTAAAAGCCTATACCAGATTTAGAGGTGATATCGAAAAAGCGGCAGAAAAAGCCTATGAAGAACATATTAAGGAACTTTTGAAGTGAATAAATTCACAAAGACGATTTTGGTTCTTTTAGCAATAAGCTGTCTGGTCCTGGTGGGATTTGCAGTACGCAGCTCACGGCTTAGGGCCAGTTCACAATCCAATTCACAAAAGTTGATAATCTTTCATGCGGGCAGTCTTGCAGTTCCTTTCAAACAGATATGTGAAGAATTTAACAAACATCATCCCGATGTGACAATTATTCGCGAAGCCGCGGGCAGCCGGGTATGTGCCCGTAAAATCGCAGACCTTCACAGGCTGTGTGATATCCTTGCTTCCGCCGATTATACGGTCATAGACACCCTTCTAATCCCTGAATATACCGATTGGAACATTAAGTTCGCAGCAAATGAAATTGTTATTGCCTTTCTCGAGAAATCTCACGCTGCAGGCCAAATCAACAAAGACAACTGGCACGAATTTTTGCTTCAAAAAGACATTACCTTCGGAAGGTCCGATCCGAATGCCGATCCGTGCGGGTATCGGGCCGTGATAACAATAAAACTGGCGGAAAAATTCTATAATAGTGACGGCCTCGTAGACAAAATGCTGGCGAAAGACCAAAAATACATTCGCCCCAAGGAAGTTGATTTATTAGCACTTCTGGAAACAGGAGAGGTTGATTACATGTTTATATACCGCAGCGTCGCCGAGCAACACAAGCTCAAATATATACTGCTGCCTGATGAAATCAATCTTAAGAAAACAAATTATCGCGATTTATACAAGAGCGCTTCGGTCGAAATAACCGGCAGTAAGCCCGGCACCTTTATTACTAAGTTTGGCGAGCCGATAGTATACGGTGTTACCATACCGAAGAATGCGCCGAATCGCGAACTTGCGATGGAATTCATGGCCTTTTTGCTTGATTCTGATAAAGGTGGAGCAATCCTCGAAAAGAACGGCCAAAGCTCGGTGGTTCCGTCACCAACGGACACTTTCGGTAATCTACCGGAATCTTTGAAGACCTTCGCGTTTCCAATGTAACAGAATCTGATGCAGGACAGGAAATACAAGATACGAAATTCGAGATATGAGCCGCTTTCGCTGGTCTTTGCGGCACTTGGCGGGCTTGTGCTTCTTTTCATTGTTGCCCCGCTGGTAAGTATGTTTGTGAACTGTTCACCTCAGGAACTTGCCGAGACCGCAAAAGACAACGCAGTGCAAAGCAGTATCTGGCTTACGTTGTGGACCTCGATGGCGGCGACTATGCTCTTTGCCGTCTTTGCTATACCTTTTTCGTACATACTTGCGCGAAAGGACTTTCCACTTAAAGGCCTCGTCAGCGCCATTATCGACCTTCCAATCGTCATCCCACACTCGGCGGCGGGAATAGCGCTGCTCGGTATTGTTTCAAAGAACGGTGTTCTGGGGAAGGCAGCGACCAACATAGGTTTTAGCTTTGTCGGCACGCCTGCCGGGATAATGGCTGCAATGGCTTTTGTGAGTATTCCTTACCTTATCAATTCCGCCCGAGATGGTTTTCTCGCCGTCCCTGTTCGCCTTGAAAAGGCGGCACTTAGCCTGGGTGCAAGTCCTTTGAGAGTATTCCTGACGGTCTCGGTGCCTTTGGCGTGGCGGTCGATTTTGTCCGGTTCGATTCTGATGTGGGCGCGTGGAATGAGCGAATTCGGAGCAGTACTAATCATCGCTTATCACCCAATGATTACACCGGTGCTGATATATGAGCGTTTCGGCGCTTTCGGGCTCAAATACGCCCGGCCAGCGGCGGTCCTTTTTATCGTGGTCTGTCTTGTTTTTCTCGCGGCGTTGAGACTTCTGGCGGGAGGTAAAGATAATGCTCAGCGTTAGAGAAATCAGTAAGGATCTGGCATCGTTTGCTATAAAGGATGTATCATTCGATGTCTCCACCAACCAGTATTTCGTTCTACTGGGGAGCACGGGCGTTGGTAAAAGCTTATTGCTGGAAACAATTGCGGGTCTTCTTCGTCCCGACAGCGGCCGGGTACTTCTCGATGGAACGGACATTACCAATGAAAAGATGCAGAAACGCAAAGTAGCTCTTGTCTTCCAGAGCAGCACCCTGTTTCCACATATGACGGTTTATGACAACATTGCTTATCCTCTGCGTCGCAGAAACATAAACACCAAAATCAGCCGACGGGTCAACGAGCTTGCTGAGGATTTTGCCGTCAGCCATCTGCTTAGAGCCAAACCACAAACACTCTCAGGCGGTGAATCCCAACGCGTTTCCCTGGCCAGGGCGGTAGCCAGCGAGCCGAGATGCCTTCTGCTTGATGAGCCGTTGTCCTCATTGGATACAAAATCGCGGTCAGAGATGCGTGCCCTTTTGCGTAAGATTCACCGACAGGGCCGGCATCAAATAGTACATGTCACTCACGATTATACAGAAGCGGTCTCACTGGCCACGCACGTCGCAGTTATGGAAGCCGGGACCATCGCACAGGTGGGGACCGTTGACGAGATTTTTCAGCATCCAAAATCCGACTTTGTCGCACGGTTTGTCGGCATTAAGAATTTTTTCAAGGGCCGCCTACAAGATTCATCCGACCATGACACGAATACGAGGCATTTCACTTCCGGCAGCCTCAGCCTTTCTGTTCTTACCGACAGCCCAAGCGGCCCGGGTTTTGTCTGTGTTCGAAGTGAGGATGTAACAATTTCCAAAACCGCCAGCTCAACGAGCGCCCGCAATAACTTCGAGGGCACGATTGTGGATATTGTACCGGCCGGGATTGGGATCGAGGTCATAGTTAATATAGGCGTCGAAATTGCAGCCCTTTTAAGCGGTGAGTCGGCGAGGGCACTGAAACTGGGCTGTGGAAAGAAGGTATGGGTAAGCTTTAAGGCCTCCGCTGTTAAATATGTCGAAGAATAAGATAAAACTCGATGGTATGCTGATGATTGGGTCGGCCGGTGCTAATGTGGGCAAGACAGAACTGGCGTGCGCGCTTATTAAGAAATTCGGCAAAACCACGGACATCACAGGAATAAAGGTTACAACGATAAGAGCCAAAGACGGAGAATGCCCCCGCGGGGGCGAAGGCTGTGGTGTCTGCTCATCGCTGGATGGAGATTTCGACATTATGGAGGAGACCGACAGCAATTCACAGAAAGATACCGCGAGACTGCTGGCGGCCGGGGCAAAACGAGTTTACTGGCTGCGTGTTATGAAAAAAAGCCTTGAACAAGGATTAACCTGCCTGCTGGATATAATCGGGCCTGAGGCGGTTTCAATTTGCGAATCAAATTCACTGCGTCAAGTGGTTGAGCCGGGCTTGTTTCTCATGGTTAAAGGGCGGGATTCGAAGACGTGGAAAAGCTCGGCACGAAACGTCAAGAAATATGCGGACAGAATCGTCGTCACGGGACCACGCGGTTTCGATTCCGACCTCGACCGGATAAAGCTTATAAGCGGAAAATGGAAGTTACAGGAACAAGCGACAGCTATAATCATGGCGGGCGGGGGCAGTAGCCGGATGGGTATCGACAAGAGTATGTTGCTGATTAAAGATAAACCAATCATACAACATATTTGTGACCAGCTTAGCGGCACATTCAGCCAGATACTCATAAGCACAGATGACGTGGAAAAATATTCCTTTCTCGGTTTTGACTGCATCCCGGATAAAATACCGGGCCAGGGACCTCTGATGGGTATAGCTTCAAGCCTTCAGGCATCGGTTAACGAGGTTAATTTTGTGGTCGCCTGTGATATCCCGCATATAGACATAAGAGTTGTCAGGAAAATGCTTGCCGAAGTTGATACCGCAGATATGGTCATCCCAACCACCGGCAGCGACAAATATGAACCACTCTTTGGGGTATACCGCAAAAGCTCGCTCGAAGTAATAAACACATTGCTGTCTTCGGGAGTAAGAAAAATAAGTGATGTATTCGCTAAATGCAGGGTCAAGTATATTAAGCTGAAAAAAGAACAGCTTACCAACCTGAATACGATGGCGGAATATGAAGAGTTTAAGGAAAAATATGATGCTAAAGTTTGATGATGCGTTTGAAATAGTGATGGATTCGGCCCGGCAGCTCGGCACCGAGCGTGTCGACATTGAATGCGCCTTGAACCGAGTATTAGCAGAAGATATCTCCTCGGACATGGACCTTCCACCATTTAACAAGTCGGCCATGGACGGATTCGCCTGTCGCCGAGCCGAGCTTGGCAATGAACTGACGGTAATTGAGACTATCCCCGCAGGATATACGCCCAAAAAGGCTATCGGCAAGAACGAGTGTTCCAAGATTATGACCGGCGCCGTTGTGCCCGAAGGCGCTGATTGTGTCATCATGGTCGAATTCACCGAAAAAACCGCGGACAATAAAATTCGCTTTACCGGAGGTAAAACAACCGACAATATCTGCTTAAAAGGCGAGGACATCAAAAAGGGAGAAGTAGTTGTTCGGGGCGGGATAAGGATTTTAGCCCAGCACATTGCCGTGCTGGCGAGTCTCGGCTGTTCAGAGCCATTAGTTTCAGTGCAGCCGAGAGTGGGTATTATAGCCACAGGCAGTGAATTAGTAGATCCCGGGCAGAAGCCGTCAGCCTGTCAAATCAGAAACAGTAATGCTTTCCAGTTGGCCGCCCAGGTGACAGATTCGGCCGGTATAGCAACAAACTATGGTATAGCCGCCGATACAGAAGAAGCGATAGATTCCATGTTCAAAAAGGCGGCGGCGGAAAATGATGTCCTGATTTTTTCCGGCGGTGTGTCAATGGGTGATTACGACCTTGTTCCGGGGATTCTGGAGAAAAACAATGTCAGGCTGCTATTTGAGAAGATTGCAGTCAAGCCGGGGCGGCCGACGGTTTTTGGTGTTTCGAATGAGATATTTTGTTTTGGACTGCCGGGGAACCCCGTATCGACCTTTATCATATTTGAGTTGTTCGTGAAGCCTTTTCTTTTTAAGATGATGGGACACGACTTGAAGCCCGTTGTTATTTACAGACAACTGGAACGAACAATAACAAGGAAAAAAACAGAAAGGGACTCGTGGCTGCCGGTTGTATTTACAGAAAACAATAAGGTTACGAGCATCGAATATCACGGCTCTGCACATATTAACGCCTTGTCCGAAGCCGATGGTGTAATTTGCATACCCACCGGCATAGCTGAAATCAAAGAGGGTGCTACCGTTGCTGTCAGACAGATTTAATAGAAGAATAGATTACCTGCGTATATCCGTTACGGACCGCTGCAACCACAGTTGTGTATACTGCATGCCGGGCATTCCCTTCATGCACAAAAGCCACGAAGATATCCTTTCCTACGAGCAGATTGAGTCTGTTGCAAAAGTTGCCGCGAAGATGGGTATAAGAAAAATTCGGCTGACCGGCGGCGAGCCGCTGGTAAGAAAAGACATCGAGCAACTTGTGGCCAAACTTGCAGCTATCGAAGGTATCGACGAGGTCTGTATGACAACGAACGGCTCGCTGCTTGCAGAGATGGCTATGAAACTTAAAAGAAGCGGTCTGGGCAGGGTCAATATCTCTATAGATTCACTCGATGAGGACAGGTTCGGCAGGATTAGCCGCGGGGGGGATTTGCAACAGACACTTGCCGGCATCGATGCAGCCCAAAAAGCAGGGCTTATACCGATAAAGATTAACATGGTGATTCTCGATGATACTACCAAAGATGAGATCGAAACTATGAGGACATTCTGCAAGCAAAAAGGACTGAAGCTCCAAAATATTATGCAGTTTTCCCTTTATGACAGGGCCGATTTAAGCAGCCGATTCAAAACGCAGCGTCCACCAAAATGCATGGAGTGCAACAGGCTCAGATTGACCGCAGACGGATTCCTCAAGCCGTGTCTTTTCTCCGATAACGAGGTCAGGGTAAACTTCGACAATATCGCAGAATCCATACTCGAAGCTGTAGCGAGGAAACCCGAAAACGGAAGCAGTTGTAGAAACAGGCCTATGAACCAGATTGGAGGCTGAAACAAAATGAAAGATTCAAAAGGTATGGTCGACATAAGCGGCAAAGATATTACAGTAAGAACCGCGACAGCAAGCGGCTGCATTGCTCTGGGACAGGAAGGCTTCGACGTCCTAAAGATGGGCACCAGCATCAAGGGTGATATACTTGAGACGGCAAAAATAGCAGCGATAAACGCGGTAAAAGCAACACCCACAATAATTCCGATGTGTCATCCTATTTCAATTGAGGCTGTGAAAGTTGAATTTGTTAAGGACGAAGTAAGCAAAACGGTTTGCGCAAGTGTAACGGTTAAATCCTCGGGCAAAACCGGCGTGGAAATGGAAGCATTGACAGGGACAAGCGCGGCCTGTCTTACTATTTATGATATGCTAAAATACAAAGGCAAAGATATGGTGATAAGCCAGATAAAATTACTTGAGAAATCCGGAGGCAAAAGTGGAGACTACAAAAGGGACGATTAAGGCGATATCGATTTCCAAGGAACAGGGCACAAAGAAGTACAATGTCCCCAGCGCCGAGTTGAAAATCGACTTCGGGATAGAAGGTGACGCCCACGCAGGCAATTGGCACAGGCAGGTAAGCCTGCTGGCGGAGGAATCCATAGAGAAAATGAGGGCAAAAGGCGCAACGGTTACTTCAGGAGATTTTGCCGAAAACATCACCACGGAAGGAATCGATTTGCAGTCTCTGACCATCGGCAGCAAACTCAGGCTTGGAAGCGAGGCCGAAGTTGAAATTACACAGTTCGGCAAAGAATGCCACAGCGGTTGTGCAATCTTTCAACAAATCGGAGATTGCATTATGCCGCGAGAGGGTGTTTTTGCAAAAGTAACAAAGCCGGGCCAAATCAAAACCGGTGACACAATAGAGATATTATAGTCGTAAGGTCGAAAGGCAAACAAATCCGCCCGAATTAATTTTACTTGTTAATGATAATATCTCTTAATTTTTCTTGTAATAAAGAAACATATTTATCAGACTATAAACATGAGAATAATAATGTAAGAAAAGAATGTGAGGCATTTATGAAGTCAAAAGTAAGACTTTTGATAGCATCTTTCTTTATTCTCTTATTGTTTGTATGCGCCTATTCTTATGATAAAACAGTATATTCTTTTGATAAAACAGCAGAGGGTAAGTGGAGCAAAGCTTCAAATTGTCTGCAAGTGAGGTTGTCCTGTCTTCGTTCCCGTTACAACATTGGCGAAACGATTAAGATTTATATTGCATTCAGAAATATCGGCGGAACCTCACAAACCATCAGGATGCCTTCCCTGTACACAACAGTTAACATGTCGTATAATTATAAAGCCTTTGCTGATGCTATAGGAGCGTACCCAATGGGAATAGAGAAATTAACACTTTCCCCCGGTCAAACATCGCCAAGCTATTTCCTAGAGGACTGTGGAACAGATCATGAAGGAACAGGTGTATATGAATTCTCCGGTGGAATTGGCAACGATGAAGTTGGGTTTTGGGAATTTGAGCCTCTTAAAGTTAAGGTAGGTTCATGTATTAGTACTTTTTTGTGGCTTTAAATTCAAAACTGCACTTTCCAAATACAGTAGGGCTGGTTTGGCCTTACATATTACACTGAAATGATTAAAGTAGCCATATTGACAATTAGTGACAGTTGCTCACAGCAGGAAAGGGAAGATGTAAGCGGTGAAACTATCAAGGACATGCTCGGCGATGATAAATTCGAGATTTGTGAGTACAAAATCGTTCCCGATGAACACGGAAGTATTAAAGAAGCTCTTATCTACTTTGCCGATGAGGTAAAAGCCGATATCGTCCTCACGACCGGCGGTACGGGCTTCGGGCCACGGGACATAACACCTGAGGCAACCACCGACGTATGTTACAAAATGGTTCCCGGCTTCTCAGAATTAATGCGGTCGGAGGGATTGAAAAAAACTAAAAAAGCCGTTCTTTCCCGAGGCGTTTCGGGTATTCGTGAAAATACGCTTATAATCAACCTTCCGGGCAGTCCAAAAGCAGTCAGGGAATCTTTGGAGGCGATTCTGGACGTCCTGGGGCACGCGGTGAAGATGGTTCACGGCGGCGGTCACTAACACCAGCACTTGAATCTCCGTTAAACATCATCGAGCGTGATAACATGCAACACCTAATTTATTTGATTTTGAACTTGAAAAAAGGCCGCTTTCGAGTAGTCTTAACAGTGTGAAAGTAAAACTTAGAACATCTGAAACAACCACTGGCTCCCAATACCCACAGCCGAAATCACCATTTTAATGGAATCCCAAGCAGAATCTCAAAATTATAAATTAAAATCGCCGCCAATCTCAAGCGGTATACAAGATACAAACAGAAAATACACAACATAATGGCGCACGAAGGCCTCTGGGAACAACTTGACAAGCTTGACCACAAAACAACCGCTCAAAGAGCAAAGTGTGAATATCTGGACGAGCCACCGCGGTATGTTATCCGCCTGCTGAACACCGAATATGTAGTTAGGCTTTCCGATAAGCATATCCTCTCCAATCAATCATCTCAACCACAGACACCAGCAGGATTTATCGAACAATTATGCCTGCTTGCGTACCTGATAAACGCTAAAGAGGTGCCGCTTGCAAATAAATTTGTTAAAGCGGAAAATTTGCCGAGCGGACAATTTTTCTTCCGGGGCCTGCACAGCCTTCCCACAGAGAAACTGGAAGAGGCCTTTGGAAAATCGCCTGAGTTGTTATATGAGGCCTCGGAGCGGCTTGACTGCAAAAAACGTGAATTCGGCGATGCCTCTATTGAGTTGTACGGACTGCCTCGAATTCCGTTACAGATAGTAATCTGGGGAAGCGATGAGGAATTCGACGCCAGGGCATCAATATTATTCGACCAAACAGCAGGAACTCACATGCCCCTGGACGCCCTGGGAGCGCTGGCGAATCTGGCCGTGGAGGCATTAGTAAAAGCGCCGGAATGAAGCAATTGAAACGCATCGGTTCATCAGGACAGCTTCTAATCGAATGTATTGATATATAAAGAGTTACAACATTCCGGGAACCCGTCAGGAGTCTGGCTTACGGTGAACTTACCCCGCTATTATGCGTATAAATTACTGAATTACATGTATTAGTAGTTTTAGTGAAAAAAAGATAAGATAGTTGTTGAAAAAACAAGAAAAAACTGCGAGAATGCATTTTTTTATGTTGATCCAACTATTTAATACCCACACATTGGAGTTGATAGGGCCGAAATTTACGGCCATCATCATATTTGTTAATGCAGGGTGCAAAAATAGCAATTGGCGGCAAAGGGGGGGTAGGCAAGACCACTGTATGCGCAGTCTGGGCGCAATTATTTGCTCAGGACGGATTTGACGTTCTGGCGATTGACGCCGACCCAAACACGACCCTTTCTTTCGCTTTCGGCATACCTGGCGACAAAAAACCAGAGCCGCTTATCAATATGAAACAGCTCATTGCAGAGCGAACGGGCACCGACAAAGACGCGTTAGGAGCGTATTTTAAGCTAAATCCTAAAGTCAGCGATTTGCCGCAAAAGCACTGGATAGAAGCCAACGGCGTAAAATTACTCTCATTAGGAGCTATTACGCAGGCCGGCGGAGGGTGCGCCTGTCCGGAAGGGTCTTTCTTGAAGGCACTACTTACCCATACGATACTGCAGCGGCAGGAGATGGTTTTAGTTGATTTGGCCGCCGGCGTTGAGTTTATGGGTCGAGCAAGCGTGCAAGGCGTTGATGCCTTTGTAGTAATTGTAGAGCCGGGCGGAAGGAGCATTGAAACGGCCAACAACGTAGCGAAAATGGCAAGAGAATTAGGAATTAAAAACGTTGCGGCTATTGCCAACAAAATTACCGAAACAACTCAAGAGGATGTGATACAATCTCAACTGAAAGACGTTTCTCTGCTGGGAAGTGTTCCGTACAGTTCTTCCGTTCAAAAAGCAGACCTTGAATTCAAGCCGATTTTTAGTACCTGCCCGGAACTGGTGGGGACGTTAAAAGACGCCAAAGATAAGTTAAAAGACCTGATCAGCGAAGGGATTGTGTCTTCATAGTATAGGAAGCCCAGTTAAGTCGTATTATCCCGGAGAAAAAGATGGAAAAGAAAAATAACGGCATAATCGTAAACATCGACAAATGTCTGGCCTGTAAAAGCTGTGAAATAGCCTGTGCAGTGGCTCATTCAGAAACCAAGGTCCTTCAAGAGGCGATTCAAGAGGTACCAAAACCACAGAGCAGAGTTAGTGTTCAAGCGGCGGGGGAATTTGCCGTCCCACTGCAGTGCAGGCATTGTGAGGATGCACCCTGTATTACGGTTTGCCCGACAGGGGCGACACATCGAGAGGAAGCCAATGGGCCCGTGTTGATTGATAAGGACAAGTGTATCGGCTGTAAGTATTGCCTTGTTGCCTGTCCGTTCGGAGTTATTGAGCTCTCCCATGACGGGAAAGTTATGGTCAAGTGCGACCTTTGCTTTGAACGAGCCAAAGCAGGACAACCACCGGCCTGTGTCGAGGCTTGTCCCACAAAAGCGCTTCAATCAGGCAGCGAAAAAGATTTGGCGACCGGCAAACGCCAACACGCAGCCCAGAATCTTGTCTCGTTAAATCAGAGAAATAAACAGAAAAAAGAAATTAAAGAAAGTACTTAATGATCACCGTGACCGTTTGTGTCGGCAGCTCGTGCCACATCAAGGGTGCACGAGAAATGATAACTTGTTTTAACGACTTTCTAACCAAAGAAGGTCTGGAGGACAAGGTCGAGTTGAAAGGCTCATTCTGTATGGAGCGTTGTGGAGAGGGAATAAACTGGAAAATCGGGAATGAGATTTTAAGCAGCCCCAGTGCCAAAGAGGGGGCTAAAATGTTCCAAAAAAAAGTTCTGGGGGCTCTCAAGAAGAAAAGGACACCTAAAAAAGGCACTGGAAAGAGACCCCGTAAAAGGAGAAGTTAATATGAAACTTCCCAAAAGCCAGGTAGACACACATACAAGCGCAATATTGCAGCATACGCCGAATGGTGTTCTTCTGGTGGACAAAAAAACACACATCCGCTTTGTTAATCCGGCCTTTCTTAAAATGTTTCGATGCGAAAACGAGGATCTTCTGGATCACCCGGCCAAGGATTTCGTCCACTCCGATTGCTTCGAAAGTGCCATCGAAGCGGGTGGTTCGCTAATGGTCAAAGAGAGCGTCCCTGAGCATGGTGTCAGCTTTCGTGTCGGTATTTTCCCCATTGAGGGGGAGGATCTTTACTGTGGTATCTTCATTGACATCTCCGAGGAGGAGAAGGCCAGAAAGGACTTTCTTGACCTGAAGGCGCAGACGCTGGAGCGAGCACAGGAAGTTATCTCACGGCAGATGCAGACTGCGCAGGAAATAGCGAGATTGCTGGGTGAAACTACGGCAGAGACCAAGGTACTTTTGACAAAGCTTATCTCGCTCTATCAGGAAGAAGGTCAGTGATGAAGTTCTTTTACGAGTGGGGCGGAAAACAGCTCCAAAAACATGGCGAAGAACTATGCGGTGACAATATTGCTGTTGCCCGTCATGTCGATTCGGTGATGCTGGCCCTTTCAGACGGATTGGGAAGTGGTGTCAAAGCCAATATACTGTCAACTTTGACTACGCAAATAGTTATGCACCTGATGGAGAATGAGCTGTCCCTGGGTGAAGTAGTGGAGACATTGAGCAGAACACTGCCGGTTTGTGAGGTCCGAAAACTGGCCTATAGCACCTTTTCAATCGGAAAATTCTTTACTGAAGGGCATGCGCGTGTGGTGGAATTCGATACGCCGTCGATAGTTCTTTTGCGGCGGCGCAAGTCCGTCTCCCTTCCCTACGAGGAACGAGAAATTGAAGGCAAGACCATTCGCGAACTGGAATTTGAAATGAAAGTCGGTGATTGGCTGGTCTTTGTCTCCGACGGTGTTTTAAACGCGGGCATCGGGGGACTTTATCCTCTTGGATGGGGTGCTGAGCAGGTCGCACGCTTCCTTGAAGAGCACTGTCACCCGGACCTTTCCGCGCAGCAGCTCGCCGATAAGCTTTCGGAGGCAGCCTGGGACCTGTACTGCGGCAAGCCCGGAGACGATGTGAGCGTGGCCGTTATAAAGGTACGACACAAGCTTATGGCCACCATCTTAACAGGCCCCCCGGCAGACAGCAGCGAAGACGATGCAATTCTCGCCAAATTCACACAACGTCCCGGATTTCTGGCGGTTTGCGGCGGAACCACCGCAAAGATTGTCGCCCGCTATCTCGGAGACAAAGCATTGGAGGTGGATTTAGCAACGATGAAAGCTGATGTTCCCCCATTGGCCAGACTGGAGGGTGTTGACCTGATAACCGAAGGGATCCTGACACTTACCAGAACAAATGAGCTGCTTCACTCAGGCACAGATCAGGAGACGGTAAAGTATCAAACGGATGCAGCCTCGGCGTTGCTGCGACTGTGCCTGGATGTAGACCACATCCATTTCATAGTGGGCCTGAGCGTGAATCCGGCCCATCAAAATCCCGACCTGCCCCGACAACTGGGCATGAAGCTGGCAGTAGTGAGGGAAATAGCTGAAGAACTGCGGAAAAGAGGCAAGGAGGTGACTATCGAGACCGTATAGCTACGGGCCGGATAAATGCTTATGTCGTAATCCAATGGGCTATTGACATTAAGCTAAGCCTTAAATATACTCAACCGTTTATCTCGTTTACGAACCGGTAAGGTAATAGTGAATATGACCGAAGACAACAAAATTATAGAACAGATAATAAACCGTTATGACGGTGAAGCCGGGATGCTCATACCTATGATGCAGGACCTTCAGGCTGAATGCGGATATCTGAAGGCAGAGTATGTACGCTCTCTGAGCAAGGAACTTGGAATACCGCTAAGCCGTTTGTATGCGGTGGCGACATTCTATTCATCATTTAGGCTCGCTCCAAAGGGAGCGCACGACGTGTCGCTGTGTATGGGCACAGTGTGTTACCTTAAGGGCTCAGGGAACATTTCCGAGGCCATCTGCAAGGAATTCATGGTTGAGCCGGGCGGAACTACCCGCGACCGCTTATTCAGCTTTCAGGCCGTCAATTGTGTCGGCGCATGTGCCCTTGCACCGGTAATGGTGGTGGACGGAAAATACTACGATGGCGTTACGCCGGAATCCGCACTTGAAATTCTTCAAAACCTTAGTCCGGAAGAGGAAGCTGCCGAAACCACAGCAAAGGAGGCCCAAAGTGATTAGTGTCTCCACCAAATTTACGAATAGTGCCGATATTGAAGCCTTCGCGGAGAAACTTCGTAGTGAAGGCGGGCCTGCCGCTAAATCTGTGAGGATTTGCATTGGAACAGGCTGCGCAGCCAAGGGCTCGCGCAGATTGTACAAACTTTTCTGCGAGGCGGTCGAGCAGTCGGGTCAGGACGTTAAAGTCGAGGCAAAATGCGTCGGCTGTCATGGATTCTGCGAGCGAGGCCCGATTGTTGTAGTAGAGCCGGGGCAGATTTTCTACCAACAGGTTGAAGAGCCCGACGTGGCCGAGATCTTCCGCGAAACTTTAGTGGGAGGAAGGGTCGTCGAAAGGTTGTTATATGAAGATCCCAATACAGGGAAAAAGGCTGAGAAAGCAGACGAGATAGATTTCTACAAAGTTCAGGAGCGCATTGTTCTCGGCAATAATGGGCTGATAGATCCCACGAAAATCACGGACTACATCGCCGAAGGCGGGTACAAGGCCCTTGCAAAGGTTCTATCCTCTATGACGCAGGACGAGGTGATATCAGAGGTGGAGGTAGCGGGCCTAAGAGGCCGTGGTGGCGGCGGCTTCCCAACCGCACGAAAGTGGCGTTCCTGCCGCGAGGCCAAAGGTTCGACAAAATATGTTATTTGCAATGGAGATGAAGGAGACCCCGGGGCTTTCATGGACCGCTCCATTATGGAGGGTAATCCTCATTCTGTTATTGAGGGCATGCTAATCGGGGCATATGCCATTGAATCTAATCAGGGTTATATTTACGTCCGCAATGAATATCCTCTTGCGGTTGAGCATCTGAGAACGGCAATCTCACAAGCCCGAGAATTTGGGCTGTTGGGTAAGAACATCCTGGGCAGCTCCTTTTCATTCGATATTCGAATCAACCGCGGCGGCGGGGCATTTGTTTGCGGCGAGTCCACGGCGCTGATGGCCTCTCTGGAGGGACGGTCGGGTGAGCCAAGGGCAAAATATGTCCACACCGTGGAAAGCGGTCTTTTGGAAAAGCCTACCAACCTAAACAACGTGGAAACATGGGCGAATGTTCCCGCTATCATAAACAAGGGAGGAAAATCCTTCGCCGACATTGGAACTGAAAAGTCCAAGGGAACCAAGGTTTTCAGCCTTGTCGGAAAGGTGACTAATACCGGGCTTGTGGAAGTGCCCATGGGCATCACGCTGCGGCAGATTATCGAACAGATTGGCGGCGGAGTACGCGATGGCAAGAGATTCAAGGCAGTCCAAACAGGCGGGCCTTCCGGCGGTTGCATACCGGCAGAACACCTCGATGCCCGCGTCGACTTCGACGAACTGACCAAGCTTGGCTCAATGATGGGCTCCGGCGGTATGATTGTTATGGATGAAGATACCTGCATGGTCAACGTCGCCAAGTATTTCACCAACTTTCTTAAGGAAGAATCCTGCGGTAAATGCACTCCCTGCCGGGAAGGATTAGCCCAGATGCTGTATATTCTCGACCGCAT
>JABAHP010000619.1_pt2 | contig 36565 bp, 45 predicted proteins | sample 7062081 | NCBI WGS metagenome assembly JABAHP01 (sample SAMN14534357, study PRJNA622989) | marine sediment metagenome | biome: marine biome [ENVO:00000428]; feature: marine pelagic biome [ENVO:01000023]; material: deep marine sediment [ENVO:00002113] | place: India: Gulf of Kutch | collected...
GAGCTCGACGAGTTGCGCGAAGGGGCGCCGCTATTGGGTCATATAAGGTGGATTGAAGAAAATACGACGCACGTTTCGAAGGGGCGTTTGTTCGTCGCTACCGATACCGACGCCGAGCTGTTGCTTAGGGCGCGGTTTTCAGACGATACACTCTCGATATGTATGGCCATTGCGGTCGACGCTCTTTTGCGTGAAACCGGACAATCGGTGCCCGGGCAGATCGAGCGGTTGCCGCTGGTATGCGACGAATTGGGGCGCTTGCGATTATCGCCGCAACGGATAGTTGAACTATGGCCCGAGTCGAAACTAGCGGCCGGATCGGGCTTGCGTAAGCCGACGGCGCAACGTGTCGGGCGTATGTTCGAAAAAGCTGGCTTAAAGTTGCACAAGAGCGAGCGAGCAACGAACAGCCGACGATTTAAGGCTTGGCGGCTTAATCACGATCGATTTAAAGAGTTTTTAGTCGTTAACGATTATAATTGGCACGAAGTCGTCGAAGCGTGCCGCCTAGTCTTCGGCGTGCCGCCTAGTTTGCCGCCTAGTTGCGACGAACTAGGCGGCACTTCTTTTAGTAACGATCCCGGCGGTTTATAACGACGTGCCGCCTAGTCGCCTAGTTGAACCTAATTACCAGCTATAGAAAATTAATTAGAAAGGAAATGTAAATTGATTAAATTCTGTGACGTACCGTACTGGAACACGGCAACTAGGCGACACTAGGCGGCATGCTAGTTAAAGTGTTGAAATCGTTTGATTTGAAGTGCCGCCTAGTTTGCCGCCTAGTTGCGAACTAGGCGGCACTCGAAGGGATTAAAGCGTAAGGTGTTGAAATCGTTTGATTTGAAGCGTTTGCAACTAGGTGACACTAGAAAGGGTAACATTATGATCAGTAAGATACTGAAGGATATTGTAAGACAAGTCGTACGCGACGCGGTAACGGTCGAAGTCGACAAGCTACTCGCGGCGCACGACGACCGGATCGCCAAGTACGAGCAAGCGGCCGAGTTATTGGAGCTTGGCGACGGGCTCGCGGCCAAGGCGTTGAAGGTGGTCGAGATCTTCAATAATCAAAAACCCGGTACCGACGGGCAACGGGCGACGTATGTACTCGGGCCCGAGCACTTGAATAGCTTACGGCACTTGGAAACGCTCGCCGCGTCGTTTCGAAAAGAAAAACGGTCGTTATGATCTGGCATGCCGTCGACAAACCTTTCGCATGGCCCGAGCCGAGCGGCAACGATCTCTGTTTCGTAAGCGAGCGCGACGGCGTCGAAGCTTACGCCAATTACCGCGAGGTTTTCTTTTTCCATAAACAAACGAGCCGAGTATCGGTGCTGAAACGCGACGCCGTTATCGAGCTCGGCAAGATACTCGAAAGGGCGAATAATGAACAAACGAGCGAAACCATATCTGGTAAAACGTCGGGCTAAAGACTTCCGAGCCGGCGTCGAAGCCGCCAAGTATCAAATTGCACCATTGCTGGCCCGACGTTACTACGTGCGCGGTTTTTTCGTCGGGCTCGGGCTTGGCGTCGTCGCTACCGCAAGCGCCGTTATATCGCTGAATTACTGGGTTTTATGAGCCGTNNAAGCGCCGTTACAGCGCTAAATTATTGGTTTTTATAGAAAGGGGTTAATTATGCCTTATGAGGTAAGCGGTAGTGCTACATGTATAAAAGAAACGGCGAGCGCTATTTTAGTCGAAGCGCCCGAGTTTTTAGAGCCCGAGTGGATACCTCAATCACAGGTACACGAAGACTCTGAAGTATACACAATCGGTACCGACGGGTCATTAATAGTCTCAGATTGGTTCGCTGAAAAGCGCGGTTGGTTGTAGAGTTTTTATGAGCCGTCCTGAGACAAAACGCGACGAAGAGAGCAACGAAGCTTTTGAAGCTTTCGCAATGTATCGAGATATGGGTGTTGGTCGCTCACAAAAAGCCGTTGCCGACCGGTTAAATAAATCCACTACCATCATAAATCGTTGGGCTACGGCGTATAACTGGAAGAAACGCGCTCACTCGTACGATTTGGAGCTCGACCGACGCAAGCGGCTCGCCGACCTTCGCGCCGTTGAAAAAATGCGATATCGGCAAACTATGACCGCGCTTCGCATGCAAGCGACCGGATTAATCGAGCTCGAAAAAATGCTTAAAAACGCCCAATCGAAGCAAGAGCGCGGCGAGCTCGACGAAAAAACCGTAATCGCGCTTATTGAGAAAGGCGCCAAATTGGAGCGAATCAACCGCGGCGAGCCGGGCGAGATCGTGCAAGCCAACGTCGGCGAAGGGCTCGATTTGTCGGGCTTATCGGTCGACGAGCTTCGGCAATTGCGTGATTTGCGGGCAAAGGTTCGAGCCCGGCAACTGGCCGAAGGAAACGCAATCGAAGCCGACGGCGAAAGCGACGACGGGTAATCGGCTCGACATAAACCGCCGGCCGCGGTTATACTTACCGCGAAAGGTGGTTTTTATGAAACACGTTATTATATTACTCGCCTTATTGCTCGGCGCTTGCGGTATGTTCCAATCGCCGGCCGCGCAAACCGCGCTCGACATAATAGCGCCGATCGCGAAACGTGAGCTTACCGAGCTAATCAAACGTCGGCATAACGTCGAGCCCGACGAATCGACCGCGGGTTGCTTCGAGGTCGAAGAGCAATTCGCGCCCGATGACGGCTTCGATTACATGATCTGTCGAGCCAAGCCGGTCGAATGAAGTTACCCAAACACGAGCAGCGTAAAGCCGCGGCTTATCGGTTGCGTGACCAGTATTATAAAAGGCTCGCCGATGATTTCGGGCGCCGCCGGCCGCTTTACGAAACTATACAAAAGCGACGGCGGCGAGCGCTCGACCGGGCCGCGCTCGGGTTGTTTTTGGTTTCGGTCATATCGTGCGCGACCGGGTACTCGCATACCGGCGTCGCTCTTTTCGGCTTCGCTTTTTTAGTGGTGCTCGGCGCCCGAGCGCTCGACGAGTGGCATAATAATGGTACTCGATAACGACAACGCCGCCGGCTTCGATTACGACGCCGTCGAAATGCTCATGCAAACGACCGACGTCGACGTCGACCGCGAGCTCGCGGCGCGGTCGTTTCGGGATTACGTCGATCTCGCATGGCCACAAGTCGAGCCGGCGGTACCGTTTCAACCAAACTGGCACGTCGACGCGATTTGCGATCACCTTGAAGCCGTGAAAGCCGGTGAGATCGATCGGCTCGTTATCAACGTGCCGCCCGGCGTCGGTAAGAGCTTGCTAGCTTGCGTGTTTTTCCCGTCTTGGCTTTGGTCGGATTGGCCCGGCGCGAAAGTCATATCGGCGAGCTATTCCGAAGACTTTGCAAAGCGCGATTCGCTTCGTACTCGTAACTTACTGGAAAGCCCGTTTTGGCGTGAAAGGTGGGGTCACCAAATGCACGCCAACCGATCGCAATGGGCGGCCGGTCACTTCAGAAACAAGCAAGGCGGCTTTCGGCTAGCGGCCGGCGTCGCGAGCGGCGTAACTGGCGAGCATGCGAATATTCAAATCGTCGACGATCCGCTAAAACCGATCGAGGTAACGGGCTCGCTACATATCTCGAAAACCGCTTTAGAGCGTTGTACCAATTGGTGGGATCAAACCATGGCGACTAGATTAGTCGACGCGACGACTGGTATATCGGCCCGGGTTATCATTATGCAACGATTGCACGAAGGCGATCTCGCCGGGCTCATGCTTAAAGACGCCGGGTATCACCACCTTTGCCTACCTATGGAATATCGGCCCGACGCGCAACCGTGCCCGGTCAAAGGGTGCGCGGCAAAGCATAAACCAAACGTCGATCCGCGCACCGAAGACGGCGAGCTACTTGTACCCGAGCGCAAGAGCCGCGACGAAGTCGAGCGTTTGAAGGTCGAGCTCGGCGCCCGCGGCGCGGCCGCGCAACTTGGGCAAGTGCCGAGCCCGCCCGAAGGCGCGACCTTCAAACGAGCGACTTTTCGGTTTTACAAGCGCGACGACTTGCCGCGGCTTACGAAACAGATCCAATCTTGGGATTTGACGTTTAAGGAAAGCGGCACGAGCTTTGTCGTTGGCCAAGCTTGGGGACAAGCCGGCGCGAGTTGTTATTTACTGGCCGAGCGTCGGGATCGGTGGGGTTTGACCGATACTTGTAAACAAATCGAAGCAATGTCACTCGATTTTCCGAAAGCTTACGCCAAGTATATCGAAGCGAAGGCAAACGGCGACGCGGTTGTCGACGCGCTCAAAGATAAGCTTACCGGGCTTGTACTCGTCGAGCCCGAAGGTGGGAAAATGTCACGAGCAAACGCGGTCGAGCCAATGTTCGAAGCCGGAAACGTTTGGTTTCCAGATCCAAGCGAGGCGCCATGGGTAGACGCCTTTATCGAAGAATTGCTCGCATTTCCCGCGGGAATAAATGACGATAGGGTCGACGCGCTTACCCAAGCACTGATAAAGTTACGAAGCGCCGGGCTCGCAAAGCTACGGGCGGCAATGGGATCGAAAGCCGCCGGCCGGCTTCGGCGTATGTAGAAAGGTGAAATCATGGCTACGAAAGTAATACCGATATTCGGCGATAAAATGCGCAAGGTAAAAGAGCGCTTCGACGGGTTTTACAATTACGTTACCGGGCTCGGTACTGGTCGCGATAAGATGACCTATAACCGATTTCAGCGAAGCGGCCGACTCGACGACGAAACGCTTGACGCGCTTTATTCCGAAGACGATATCGCGGCCCGCGTTTGCGACGTCGTACCCGAAGAGGAATTGCGCAAGGGTTACGAAATAAATATCGCACTCGATACCGAAGACGAGAGCGGCGACGCGCTCGCCGAAACAAGCGCGATCGCCGAAGATGTACATACGGCGGCCGACGAGCTCGGGCTCGAAAAGAAGATAATCGAAGCCCGCGTTTGGGCCCGGGTATTTGGCGGGGGCGCTTTGCTACTCGGCGCCGACGACGGCGCGACCAAAGAAAACGGCATGCTAATCGAGCCACTAAACGAAAATGCGATACAGCAATTCGACCATATCAATGTACTAGATAAGCGGTATTTACATCCAAATACCTATTACGACGATCCAACCGACAAAAAATTCGGCATGCCGCGCACCTACTTAGTAACGCCCGAAGCGTCGAGCGGTGCGATAACGGCGTCGCAAGCAACGCTCGAAATACACGAGACACGGCTCGTCGTATTCGGCGGCACTCGCACGACGATCCGCACTCGGCAAGAAAACGGCGGTTGGAATACGTCGGTTTTGCAACGCATGAATTCGACGCTTTATCAATTCGGTGTTTCTTGGGACGCGCTCGCCCACATAATCCAAGACGCGTCGCAAGGTGTTTTTAAAATGCGTGGATATCTCGACGCGCTCGCCGCCGACGATCTTGGTACGATTATGGCCCGACTCGATGTTATGGACATGAGCCGATCAATCGTGCGGGCGGTAACGCTTGACGCCGACGAAGGCGAAAGCTTCGAGCGCCAGAATTTTTCATGGTCGGGTATTCGTGATGTTTACGAAATGCTATCGTTGCGGCTCGCCGCAAGCGCTCGCATGCCCGTAACTATTTTATTTGGGCAATCGCCGGCCGGTATGGATGCAACTGGGGATAGTGATTTGGAGTGGTTTTATGGCACTATTGAGAGCTCGCAACATACCGAAGTAAAACCCGCGCTCGAATACGTGCTTCGTTTGCTCATGTTATCGAAATCGGGCCCGACGAGCGGTAAAGTGCCTGAGAATTGGGGCGTTACATTTCCCGAGCTTCGAGAAATTAAACCAAAAGCGCAAGCCGAAATCGAAAAGCTTATCGGCGATCGCGACGCCGCTTATATCGATCGCGGTATACTTACACCCGAAGAGGTAGCGACAAGTCGTTTTACCGTCGACGGTTGGAGTATGAACACACAGATCAATCTGGAAGAAAGGCGAGCCATACTCGAAGGCGATATCGATATCGACGACGAGCTCGACGAGCCCGAGCCCGAGCCAGTGACGCCGACGCCCGAAGGTGAGCCCGAAGGCGAAGAGATCCAGAAAAAGGCGCTTAACGGCGCTCAAACGACCGCGCTCGTTACCGTTGCGACTGGCGTACAAGCCGGCGAGCTCGGGCGCGAAAGCGGTATCGCTATTATTATGGCGAGCAATCCGTCGCTCGACCGCGCTACCGTTGAAACGATAGTCGGCGAGCCCGATCCCGAAAAGCTCGAAGCGAAAGTCGCCGCTATTCGAGTACCGGCCGACGCGCCCGAGCCCGACGAAGACGAGCTCGAAGATATTGTCGACCAAACCGAGATCCAAACGCTGATATTCAGTAAAGAAAAGTACTCGGCCGCCGACGCGAAAAAGTGGGCGAAAAACAATAAATTCAAAGCCGGCAAAGTCGACGAAACCGAAGACTCGATCCGCTTGCGACAACGTGCGCCGGCCGACTTCGAACGTATGCGCACGATCGAACTTAAACCCGGTATCAAAGCTGTAGTCGGGCCGCTTAAAAAGTAGATGCCAACCGCTAACACGATCGCCGCTTTGCAACGCGAGTCGCGCCGACAAGCCGTCGAGCTCGCCGGCATTACAAAGCGGTCGGTCGACGCGGCGCTTAAGAAAACACGGCGTTACCCGAAAGGCGTCGAGATATCTTACGCCGGCTTTTTGGTCGGCGCGCAACGCAAGATAAACGAGGTAATACGGCGGCAACTCGAAGGGGCGAAGTCGATACTCGATCAAGCTCGCCGCGCCGACGCCGCGGTCGAGCGAGCCGACGATCTAACCGACGATATTATTCGCGCCTTTATATCGCTTGGGCAAACGGTTAACCGGCTTACGAGCGCTACCGACGGCGTGCTCGGGCTCGGCATAACGGCGCACGGCGTAAAGACGGTACAATTCAACGATCGCAAATACGCGTCGCCGGTCATGCGGCTTATTGGCATAAACGACGCAAGCGCCGGCGTCGAGCGCTCGATCCTTAAGGGTTGGACGGTAGAAAATACCGAGCTTATAAAAAATATGAACGTCGAGCAATTGGGCAAGCTCCAATCGCTTTTTATGCGAAGCTTGCGCGACGGCTCACGCTCGGCGCAAATCGAAGGCGAAGTCGAAAAGATACTCGAAGGCTCGGCCAAGCGAGCGCGGCTTATCGCCCGCGATCAAATCGGCAAGCTAAACGGGCAACTCGACCGGTACAAGCAAACACAAGCCGGGCTCGATTCTTACGTTTGGCGCGGCGTGCTCGACGAGCGCGAGCGGCCCGAGCACGTCGAGCGCGAAGGTAAAATTTACCAATGGGATGATCCACCCATCGACGGGCACCCGGGCCAACCGGTACAATGCCGTTGCTCGCCCGAGCCAAATCTCGAACCTTTGCTCGGGCCAGAATTCAAACCCGATCCGACGCCGAGCGATATGTCGCGGGCAACGCCCGAAGCCCGGGCAGAAAACCGGCGCAAGGTCGCGGCGAAACGCCGGCGAGCCGCCAAGCGTGCGCCGAAGAAAATCAAAAAGCCGCCTATTGTACCCGACGCGCCGCCGGTACCGAAGCCGAAGTCGCCGCCGGTCGAGCCGCCGAAGCCGGTCGAGTCGGGACAAGCGACCGATCTACCGAAGGCGCCGACTCGGGACGAAGTAAAAGAAGCCGCTTACCAAATAAATCGTAAATGGAATAAAAACGCCGCGATTGATTGGGCCGATAAAGACACTCAAAAATTACCCGAAGCCGCGACCGAATTTGGTGAGGTGCGCGATCCGCTTCGCGATTATTTGCAAAAGTATTATAATATCACACCTAATAATCGGGTTAAATATCATCCGCTTTTTACTGAAGGTGTACCCCAAACACCCGAAGGTTATGTCGATCCGAAGTTTTTAGAACGAGAGCGAAAGAAGATGTTTACCGACTCGATCGACGGCGGTAACCGTTGGCAAGGCGTCGCCGATCCTGTAGGCCCGACTGGGCTAGCGCCCGAAGTTATCGAAAATATGGGCGACTCTTTAGACGCTATTAGATACAATCCGAAAGGCGTACGGAATGAAGGGTTAAATGTGTTAATACACGAAGAATTGCATCATGCTTCAAAAGTGGATAACTTCGGCGACGTGCTTTTTAGTGACGGTAATTTCAGTTATAGATTTTTAGAAGAATCGACCACCGAGATCGCAACCCGTCGAATTTGGCGGGATATGATCGGAGCGACTATCGACGAAGCAAAAGAATTGGCGATCGCGCCGACGCCCGGCAAAATAGCGGGCGACTGGTACACAACCGGCGCTTATTGGCCCCAAATAAACGAATTATTAAATACAGTTAGTAAACATCTTCCAGATATTCCAGAAAATAGGTTAATCGAAAATGTAGAAGTCGCGGCTTTGAGGCTGAAAAGTGGCGCTCGATATGCTAATAATGCTAAAGAGTATATAGATAATTTTGTCGAAGGGTTGCTCGATTTTGAGGACTTTGCCGAAGAAACGGTCGAAGCTTTAAAGCGTGATATTTCCGAATTAAAATTAGCGCCGTCGTTATGAGTTTAATAGATATATTACAAGCAAAGCCGATTAATACCGTCGCTGACGCCGTCGAGCTCGGCGAGCGTTTGATCGAAGAAACGGGCGACATACCCGGGATCGTTTACTATATGTTAGGCTCGCAATTTCCCGCGCTTAAAACTGGCCAAATATTCGCCGAATTTAATCGACTTCGTGCCGAGCGCGTTACCGAGCCGGCGGCAAATGTCGGCGGCCCGTTTATATAGTTGACAAGTCGAAGCCGGCCGTTTACCTTTCAATCCATAATACGCGGGCGGCCCGAAAGGGCCGAGCGTTCCCCAATCCGAATGAAGAAAAGACGGCGCCCCTTTTAGCTATCGGGGGCGCCGTCGCTTTTATACTTCAAGTATAACCGAGTTATACTTTTTACGATTTGATTTGACGCGCTCGCGGCTTCGTGCTCATTATCTCGAAATGGCGACGAAGCGAAACGAAGTCGAGCGCTTCGACTTCCAACGTATTGACGCGGCGCGGGTAACTCTTACGCCGCAAGGATTCTTACGCGTTTCCGGTAACTTGACGCGGATCGGCGTGCTCGATTATTACCGCGCCGACGGCTCGCGCTTTCGCGAGCTTCGTTTACCCGACGAAGTTTTCCGATCTGATTCGCTCGATACGATCAAGCTCGCGCCGGTCACTGATTTGCATAGCGCTATGGTGAGCCCGGCAAACGTCGACAAGCTACAAATCGGCGTCGTTGGCGAAGACGTCGGGCACGACGATCGCTTCGTAACCGGCTCGGCTTTGATTCAACGGCAAGACGCGATCGACGCGGTACGCTCGAAGCGGCGTTGCGAGTTGTCGCCCGGTTATCGTTGCTACGTCGAGCCGACCGCGGGCGAGTGGAACGGTCAAAAGTACGACGGTATACAACGCGCAATCGTCTATAATCATTTGGCAATCGGCCCGAAGAATTGGGGGCGAGCCGGGCCCGAAGTAGCTTTGCGGCTCGACGGTTTGAGCACTGGCGCCGCGGTTGCGCGGCTCGACAACTTCGAGCTCGGCGCGTTTTTGCGCGATCGGTTTTCGTTGCTCAATATGAGCGAAGCCGAGATCGCGAATCGGCTCGATATGGAAACGATCGAGCTTGGTATCTTGCTTGACGGTTTCAGTCTACCCGACGACAAACGTTTTGATAAGATTGCCGGTTTGATTGACGTCGACGTCGATACGCTTAAGGGTTTTATTCCGGCCGCCGAAAAAGGCGATCGGTTAATTGATCGAAGACAAGACGGGCCGCCGGCGCCGTCAATATCGAAAGGTATACCAATGAAGAAAATACAGATCGTACTTGACGGCGTCGCGTACGAAGTCGAGATCGCCGAGCCTTTGGCGGCGAATTTCGAAGCGGCACACAAGAAACTACAAACCAAAGCCGATAACGCTGATAAGCTCGAAGCCGATCTCGTCGTCGAGCGTAAGAAATCCGAAGGGCTTCAGACGAAGCTCGACGAAGCCAACGATCCCGCCAAGCTTCAAGCTGCGGTTACTGCTCGCGCCGAGCTCACCGCCAACGTGCGCAAGCTTGCGCCCGAGCTCGAAGTCGACGAAAAGCTCGACGACAAGGGCTTGAAGATCGCCGCGCTTGTCGCCGCCGGTTACGAGAAAGAGACTTTCGACGGGCGCGACGAAGCTTTCGTCGACGGCGTTTTCGTCGCCGCTCTGAAGGCGAAGCCCGAAGACAAGACCGACGACAAGGGTAAAGGCACCCGAAGCGCCGGGCCCGCACCGAAGCCGAAGACCAGAACAGACGGCGACGAGATCGACAAGTACGACGCCGCGGCCGCTCGCGCTCGTATGGTCGAGCGTAACCGATCTATGAGCGAAGGTAAGCTCGACTATTCAAGGGATTAAATCCAATGTCTCAAACCTCAGTAAACGACGAGCGCTTGCAAGCTTTCGAAGGGCTCGTCGATAAAGCAAAAGGCTCTTTTATAAGCGCTATCGCCGACGGCGCTGTTTACTTCGGTAAAGGCGTCGGCCGCCAAATCGAACACGTCGGGCTTGAAGTTGCCGCGAAAATACTCGGCACCGAAAGCGAAACCTTCGATCTTGATGACGGGCAAACGCTTATTATTTCTGTCGACGGTGGTGCGAATCAAACCGCGACTTTCAATACCGGTGACTTCGTCGATATCAATGCCGCGACCGCGGCCGAAGTCGTCGCCGTTATCGAAACCGATATAACGGGCGTAACCGCGACCGACGAAAGCGGCGTCGTACAAATCGTAAGCGATACGACTGGCGATGATTCGTCGCTTCAAATCGACGCTTCGAGTACGGCCGAAGTTATACTCGGGCTCGATACCGTATTGCATAACGGCGCGAGCGACGGGTTACAGAAGTCGCGGCTTTTTGTCGGTACCGATGTTTTTCAAGGCGTTGTACCGAGCGACGGATCGATCGAACGTAATAGCGATAGTTTTGGCGATTTCGTCGACGGCGACGCCATGCAAATACTTAAGCGCGGCCGTGTTTGGGTTGTTACCGACGACGAAGTCGACGATCTTTCGAAGTCGGTTTTTATCCGTAATGCTAACCCGGGCGGCTCGCCGCCGTTGCTTTCGCTTGGTTCGTTTCGGGCGACGACCGCCACCGATTATATTGATCTCGGCGCGATCGAGCCGGTTGCATGGCTCGGCGGCGCTACCGACGGATCGCCGGCCGAGTCGATTTCGGGTAACGCTGAAACATACGATCTCGCCGACGGCGAAACGTTGTTAATGAAGATCGACGGCGGTAGCGAAGATACGGCGACTTTCAATACTGCCGACTTTGTCGATATCGATGCGGCAACCGCGGCCGAAGTCGCCGCCGTTATTAATACCGATATCACTGGCGTTGTAGCCGACGCTTATTATCAAAACGGCGCTTATTATGTTCGAATCCGTACAGATCGAACAGATCGAAACGCGTCGATCGAGATAACGGGCGGCACCGCGACTAATCTCGGTTTCGTTGTCGAAACAAATACGGGCTCGGGTAACTATTACGGTTTACTCGAAATTAACAAGTAACTAAAAACGAGGTAAAAATCATGTCACAAGCTTCAGTTTCAGACGAGCCCGTGCAGACTTACGAAGGTAAAGTCGACGTTTCGGGCCAGTATCCGACCAATTACATTTCGAGAATTGCGTCGGAATCAATCTATTTCGGCAAAGCTGTTTCGCCGGTTGGTACCGACGAGCTCGAAGTCGGCGGCGCCAGTGGCGGCCCGCAAGAGGTTAAAATGCCTTCGAGCGCGGCGCTTATCGCGCTTATCACGCAAGGCGGGGGCGTTGCAATTGCCGATCCGTCAAAAGAGCGGCTTAAGAATAACGGCGTTTACGTTGATTACGGCGTTTATCTACACGAAGATAGTGTAACTGTAATGCGAAAGGGGCGGATCTGGGTTGTCGTCGAAGCCGAGTTAACCGACCTTTCGTCGGGCGTTTACATTCGATTTCAAAACGCCGGCGCCACACCGCCGGCCGCTTCGCTCGGTAGCTTTACGCCGACGAATACCGCCGACCACTCTGAAGCGCCGGCCGGCTTTGCGTGGCTTGGCGCCGCAACGATTGGATCTGTTAATTTCGGGCTTTTGGAGCTCAACTTGCCCGGTTAATCCGGCTATAGAAAGGTAAAAGAGAAAATGAAACATTTGTCATTCATACTCGGGTTAATCGGTTGCCGCTTCGACGCTGACGATCGCCAAGACGCGAAGTTCACCGCCGTACTTGAAAAGCAACTCGAATACGTAAAGGCGCGTACTTACGATATCGTTTACCCGGAAATGAAGGCGCGCCAGTTGATACCGGTCAATAACGACGTCGATCCCGGCGCCGAAACGATTACGTATCGCCAATGGGATGATTTCGGCATGGCGCAAATTATCGCCAATTATGCTGACGATCTACCGTTGATTGATGCGCTTGTCGAAGAATATTCGCAAACTGTAAAGGGACTCGGCGCCGCTTATCAGTGGTCTATTCAGGATCTTCGACGCTCGGCAATGGCGGGCGCGCAACTCGACCAACGTCGAGCGCGTGCGGCTCGTCGAAGTGTCGAGCAACAGATCGAGAATATTGCCGCGCTCGGTAACGCGAAAGCCGGGCTTAATGGTTTCGCTAAACATGGAAATGTACCGCTTGTTACTCCCGACACTGGCACTTGGTCGACGGCGACGGCCGATCAGATTATCGGCGATCTAAACAAACTCGCGACGTCGATCGTCAATACGACAAAAGAAACGTTTTTGCCGGATACATTGGCGCTCGATATTACGTTGTATAACTTGATCGCGACGAAGCGGCTTTCGACAACTGGCGATACCAATCAAACCGTTTTGTCGGGTTGGCTCGCTTCGAACCCTTGGATTAAAAATGTCGCTACTTGGAATAAGCTAGCGACCGCCGACGCCGCCGGCACTGGCCCGCGGATCGTATGTTACAAGCGCGATCCCGAAGTACTTACGCTCGAAATCCCGCAAGAGTTTGAGCAACTTCCACCGCAAGCAAAAAATCTCGCCTTTCAGGTACCGACGCATGCTCGGATCGGCGGCGTGATTTTTTACTATCCCATGGCGGCCGCTTATATGGATGGTTGTTAATCGCCGATAGTGCGATCGGTTTTTTGCCCGCGCCCGATCGGGCGCGACCGGGCGCGGGCTTTTTATTAACGAAAGGGCGCAAATAATGAATATAGTAATACTAAATAAAAAACCGCGGCTCGTCGAGTTGCCAAATGTACCGCCGAAGGTATCGAAAAACGGCAAGGTCGAGCGCGAAGGCTTCACCGCTTACCGCTTGCTACCCGGCGAAAACGATGTACCGTCGGAATACTGGGATCTCGTAAAGGGTAACCCGGGCGTCAAGATTCTACTCGCAACCGAGATAATCAAAAACAAGGGTGAAGGTAAAGCGAAGACATTGCTCGCCGGGCTCGATAATCTATCCGGCGATGTCGCTTTAAAGCACGTCGGTAATTGCGAGAATATCCAAGTTCTAAACGACTGGAAAAGCGGCACCGAAAATCTCGGGCTTCGTAAAGCGATCGACGAGCGCGTGCTCGAATTGATCGCCAACCAAACTGGCGACGCGCCGAGCGACGCCGAAAACGTCGAGCCGGTTATACCGGCAACGCTCGACGAGTAGGTTTTTTGTATGGCGGTATCGGTCGAAAGCTTCAAGCAAACGTTTTCGGAATTTCGCAGTACCGAAAATGAGGAAATCGAAGCTAAGCTTCGGATTGCTCGACTTCAAGTTGCGTCGGGTATTTGGGGCGATAAGACCGACGCCGGCGTTTTGTACTTAACGGCGCACTTGGTAGCGCTCGCGCCCGCGGGCCAAAACGCCAAGTTAAAGCCCGTAAACGCCGCCCAAACCGTTTACAAGATAACCTTCGATCAAATGAAGCGCCAAGTAACAACGGGTTATAGAACAGCCGGATTGGTGCCGAGTGGGGTAATTGATACCGATGGCTAGACGTCCGCGGCTTAAGGTGAAGGTGCGCGACAAGGATCGCGGTTGGCGAAGACTTCGTCGACAAGTATTTAAGCCGGCGCAATTTGTAACGGTCGGCGTACATGGCGAAGACGAAAGCCGGGCCGGTGGCGGGATCGGTAATGTCGAGCTCGCTACCGTGCACGAATTCGGGAGCTCGACCGCCAATATTCCGGCGCGGTCGTTTATTCGAAAAACGATCGACGAAAATTACAATACCTACCGGCGCTTTATTACCGTGATCGGTAATCAGGTATACACCTTGAAGCTTACAACTCGGGCCGCGCTCGAAATAATCGGCGCGAAAGTAGCGGCCGATATGCGGCGCACGATACAAAAGACGCCGGGCGACTGGGCGCCTTTGAAGCCGGCAACGCTTGCGGCTCGCGAATACGGCGGCACGAAACCACTAATCGATCGCGGTGAGTTGATACGCTCGATCAAACACAAGATATTCGCATGACTTGTAGAACTACGCCAACTTGGGAGAATAAAACCGACGCGATCCGCGATTCGATTAAGTGGGCGTCGGGCGTTTTCGGTGATTGGAAATTCAAACATAAAGCTTTTCAGTTACCTAAAAATAACGAGCCGTGGTTTGAATTAAAAATGGGTAGGATTCGACCGCTTGGGATCGACGAGATTCGAAACGAAGATAATATCGATCCGATTACCGAAGAGCCCGACGTTACTAACCCGCGGCGCGAGCTCGTTTGCGGGCAACGGCAATTTTTTGTCGAAGCCCGGTTTTACGGGCGCGATCAATCGCACGACGTTGTCGCTTGGCTTATTGCCGAGCGAGCCCGGGCCCGGCTTCGGTTTGATTTTCCGCGGGATGAATGGCTTAAACCAAACGAAGTCGCGATCTCTGAAATGCTCGAAGTCGTACCGATGCCCGAGCCGTTGCAAGTTGTCGTCGAGCGTATCCAAAGCGAAGCGGTTTTCGAGTTGAGCTTCGCGACTTCAATTAATGAATTCGACTCGGCCGCCGTTGGTACTTGGATTGAATCGGTCGAGATAAGTAGTAACCTATTAAACGCGGGCGGCGTATCGCTCGATCCACGTATACAAATGATTAACGAGGTTTTGCCATGAGTTTAGAAGATATTGTTAGCGTAACAATTACAAGCGCGAGTCGCGGGATTACGCGAGCCGGTTTCGGCAAAGCGCTCGTCGTCGCGAAGCACACCAATTTCGCCGAGCTCTATAAAGAGTATAGTCTTGGCACCGCTTTGCCGGATATGATAACCGACGGTTTTACCGCTTACGATCCGGCTTACCGAGCGGTCGCGGCACTGGCCCGGAATACTCCTAAGTCGCAACGCGTGATCGTTGGCAAGCTTTTGACCGCGTTTACTCAACAGTTCAAGATCACGGTTAAGACGATTACCGCGGTCGGCGGCGAGCTCTTTTCGTTTGATATTATCTCGCCAGATGGTACGTCGACGACCGTATCGTATACGGCAATCGCGGCCGATACCGAAACCGTTATCGCCGCGGCACTCGAATTGCAGATCGAAGCGATTGCCGATCTTACAAGCGCCGCCGTTGCGGGCGTTATCACGGTCGACGCCGATAACAGTAACGAAATGTTTCACGTTACCGGTATGGACGTAACGATTATGGATTTCGAAGAAACGACCGCCGACTCGAATCTCGCAACCGAGATCACAAATATCCGCGGGCAGAATTCCGATTGGTACGGTTTGATCTTGGCCGATTGCCCGAGCAAGGCGCGTATAACAGCGGTTGCGGCTTACGTCGAAACGATCGAAGCTATCTTCGGCGCGACGACTCCCGATACCGCCGTCGGCGATTCGACGTCGACGACTGACATTGCTTACACGCTAAATGCGGCCGAGTACTTTCGCACGTATCCGATCTACAGCGGAAATGGCGGCACGTATGCCGCGGCAACGTGGATGGGTAACGCTTTCCCGTTCGATCCCGGCTCGCAAACTTGGGCATTTAAAGCGCTTTCGGGCGTTACCGTCGACACGTTGCCGACCGCTTTTCAAGCGGCATGCGATGCGAAGAAATGCAATTACTACGTTTCGATCGCGGGCGCCGGCGTTACTCAAAAAGACGGTACCATGGCGAGTGGTGAATATATCGATGTTATTCGCGGCCGCGACTGGCTTGTCGCCCGGCTTCGTGAGCGGATCTTTTCGCTGCTAATCAACGCTCGAAAAGTACCGTATACCGAAGGCGGGATCGATCAAGTTGTAAACGAAGTCGACGCGCAATTGCGCGAAGGGATCGGTAACGGGTATTTGTCGCCCGATAATCTTGAAGGGTACGAAGTGCCTTTCGTGGTAAACGCTCCCGATATCGGCGATATAAGCTCGACCGATAAGATCGCTCGGTTATTGCCCGACGTTGACTTTACCGCCGGGCTCGCCGGCGCAATTCATGCCGTGCAAATAAACGGCGTAATCCAAGTATAGAAAGGTAGGGTTTTAGCATGGCAGAAACGAAGGTCTATAATCCCGACGAGATGACGATCGCGGTCGGGCCCGTGCTTATCGAAAATGGATTTGCCGACGGCGAGTTTATTCGAGTTGAGCAAGAGAGCGACGATACCGAAGACGTCGCCGGTACCGACGGCGAAGTCGCCGTTTCGCGTACCAACGATCGCCGGGCAACGATTACGATCATACTCATGCAAACCGCGGCCGCAAACGCCGGGCTTTCGACGTTGTCGAATCTGGCGCGATCGGCGCCCGGTATGACTGGCGCGATCGTGCCGCTATTGATTCGCGACCGTAACGGTGCGACACTTTACACTGGTCAAAACGCTTGGGTACGACGGGCGCCCGACGCGAGTTTTGATCGCACGGCAACCGGCCGCGAGTGGCAAATTCGAGTCGCCGACTTAATCCGAGTCGACGGCGGTAACTAATCGCATAACGCGAAGAAAGGGCGCGTAATATGTTACAAATAGAAGAAAGAGAGATCGACGGTAAGCGTTATCAGTATCAACCGTTAATGCTTAAAGAGGCGCGAAAGCTTTTCGATAAACTCGTTAAGCATTTCGGGCCCGCGATCGCGGCCGCGGTCGAAGGGCTCGAAGGTGCCGATCTCGGCGAAGGTAGCGACGACCTAAGTAAAGCCGTCGGTAATATCGCCGATAGCGCGGGCGGTTTTATTCGCGAAGTCGTTAACGGGCTCGACGAGAAAACGCACGCCGAGATCTGCGATACATTGGCAAGGCAAACCCGAGTCGATTTCGACGGCGACGGTAAGCTTGTACCGCTTTGGGACATACGCGAAATGCTTTTCGGTAAAAATTTGGTAACCGAATTCAAGGTTGTCGCGTTTTGCTTGGAGGTACAATATGCTGATTTTTTAGGACCGCTTCGGCGCGCCGCGAGTATGGCGGTAGCGCTTCGAGCGAAAGCCGTATCGAACTCAGGCTCTCAAAAGCCGTCGATTGGGCAATCCACCGGATTGCAGTAAGCGAGCGGTACTCGGATTCATTAATCGAAATAGAAAGGTATTGGAGCTTAGGAGATCTGTTAAGAGCACATTACACACTCGACGCAATCGACGAAGCCGAAGCTCGGGCTTTCCCGAAGATAGGTAAAAAAGGTCGATAACTATGCCGATACTTCGCGACATTGCCGCCCGGCTCGGATTACAGTTAGATAAAAAGAGCTTTGTACAAGCCGAGAAAACACTCGGCGGCTTGACGTCTCAACTCGGGCAACTCGGCACGATTGTGATCGGCTCGGGCGTCTTACTTGGCGTCAATAAGATCTTACAACTCGGGAGCGACGCAAACGAAACGCTTAACGTGCTTAACGCTTCGTTTGCCGAAAACTCGCAAGCCGTACAAGATTGGGCGGCGACTTTCGCGACCGAAGCCGGGCGATCTGAATTCCAGTTGCGTGAAATGGCCGGCACGCTCGGCGCCGTGCTTAATCCGTTAATGGATCAAAACGCCGAAGCCGCGGCCGAAATGTCGAAAAACTTGGCGGCGCTTACGGTCGACTTAGGATCGTTTTTTAACGCTACCGAAGAAGATGTTTTAACGGCGCTTAAATCCGGGCTCGTCGGGCAAACCGAGCCAATGCAACGCTTTGGCGTTGTTATGCAAGTCGCCAATCTTGAAGCGTTTAGACTCGAAAAAGGTATAACAAAAACTTACAAAGCTATGAGTATCGCCGAAAAAACGGCGTTACGTTATCAGTTCATACTAGAAAAAACCGCCAATGCGCAAGGGGACGCGATCCGCACTTCCGAAGGTTGGGCCAATGCAACCAAAGCGACGATCTCGGCGCTTAAAGATCTCGGTACGCGACTTGGTTTAACAATATTGCCGAGTGCTGAAAAAGTATTGTTAGGTACTCGAAATTTGATTCGAGCTTTTACCGAGTGGCAAAAGGGGACGAACATACTTAAAGCGGCGTTGATTGTGCTCGGCGTAATCGGCGCGAAGGTCGCGCTTGGTTTGCTTGTTTCTTGGGGCGGCGTACTTTTACCTGTTCTTAAGTTTATCGCAGTTGTTACGATTGCCGCTTTTGTGCTCGAAGATTTTTTGACATTTATGCAAGGCGGCGATTCTGTTATCGGTCGCTTTATTGATTCAGTATTTGGCCCGGGCTCGGCCGCGGCCGCGGTCGACGGATTAAAAGAGGCTTGGGAAGGCGCTACTTTATATTGGTTAAATGAAGTACTACCCGCTATAGATAATTTAAAAACAGATTTAGTCGAAGCCGCTGGCGCTATCGGTGAGGCTTGGAGCGCCTTTTTTAGTGACTTCCGCGAGTGGGTACTCGATAACGAAGCCGCGCTTTTACGTTTTAGTAATGCGGTAAAAGAGGCGCTTAACATTGCGGCCGGCTTTTTAGGTATCGATCTCGATCTCGATACGAAAGCCGGGCAAGCTCGCCGGCGTGGTTTGCAACCCGGCGACGCGTCGCAACGTATACAAGGGACTCGCGGGCTCGCGCCCGCGGGTACGCCGACGATCGCGGGCGTGCGCGGGCTCGCGCCCGCGGGCGCGAGCGCGGGCGATATAAATAATTCGACAACCGTTATCGTGCAAGGTAACGCAACCGCGAAAGACGCCGCTCGGATTGCCGACGCCGCGGGCGAAGCACAAAAGAAACAAGCCCGGCGCACGCGTGCCGCTCTTACTCAAAGGGGCGAGGTTTAACTATGGCGTTTATTGACGATATTAAAGATTTCGTACTTGGCGCCGATCGACTTTCAATTGGTGAAACCGGCGGCGAGCCGATCATGCTCGACGCGAGCGTGCGCGAAGTGCATAGTGTAAGCGGCGAAGTAAGCGATCATCCGGTCGAAAGTGGGATCGATATCGTTGATCATTATCGGGTATTACCGCGCCAAGTCGAGATCGAAGGTATCGTAACGAATACGCCGATCGTTGGCGGTATTATACCGGGCGCGACTCTCGTTAATAGTGTCGTTGGGCTCGTGCAAGGCGACGACGATCCCGCTTCAAATGCCTGGAATGAATTACAACGTTTCTTCGACGAAGCGGTCGTTTTGACAATAACGTCAAGCCTTAAGACCTACACTAATATGGTCTTAACTAATCTTGACGTTACGCGAAATTCGCGTCAAGCAAACGCGCTCTTTTTCACGGCCAGTGCTCGTCAAGTGCGTTTCGTTACTACTGAAACGGGTACGGCGCTCGGCGCGGCCGCAAGTACGGTCGGGCAAGCGGCGAAATCGGCCGGCAAGCAAACGAACAAAGCCGCAAACGCGGCGCAAGCGACACAATCGAGCGCGTTGCTTCAAACGTTTCAAGGGCTCGGGTTTATGCAGTGAGTATCGAAAACGTACAGACATTATTCGACGGCTCGGCGCACTATCGGCAATCAACGCCGCTCGACGGGCAAGTTTTCGTTTTACATTTCGATTATAATTCTCGGGATCAAAATTGGTACTTGTCAGTACACGACGCCGACGACGTACCGATTCGTGGTGCGATCGGGCGTAAGCTTGTCGCCGATTACCCAGTTTTGATCCGTAGTTTTGTCGACGAGCGGCCGCTTGGCGAGTTGCTTGTCGTATCGAGCGACGGCGAAGATCCCGCACTCGAAACGCTCGGCAATGGTACGATCCTTAACTACATACCGCGAGCCGACGTCGAGACTTCGGCCGAAGGTGGTGAGATTGTATGACTGTTCAATTCGATAGAATAGTCGAAATCCAAGTCGATACGATTAAGCTCGGCGAGCTCGACGCGTCTTTTAATGTCGTTAAGACTTTGAAAAAAGAGCCGAATACGTGCGAGCTTACGATCTATAATCTCAATAAAGAGCACCGCGATCAATTAGCACAAACCGAAGCGCCGATCGCCGAAATCAAAGCCGGGTATAAGGGGCGCGAAACGTCGGGCTCGTCGGCTCTAAAAGCTGTCGACAACTTACTCGGCGCGGGCGCGTCGCCAAGTATAGGCGCCGGGCTTATCTTTAAGGGCGACGTGCGCGACGTGTCGAGCGTTTACGAGCCGCCCGATTGGGTAACGACACTGGAAAGCGGCGACGGTGAAAAGCGGTCGCGTTTCGCTCGCATAAATAAGTCGTTTGCTGCGGGTACGTCGCTCGCTACTGTAATGCAAGAGTGCGCCAAGTCGCTTGGCGTCGGGCTCGGTAATGCGGTTAAAAAAGCGGCGTCGGGCAAGCTACTCGATGCGGGTAACGAATTTCTTAATTCAGTAACGGTGTCGGGCCAAGCGCAAAAAGAGCTCGATCGTATGGTCAAATCGGCCGGCTTGGAATGGTCGATACAAGACGGCGTTTTACAGTTACTCGACGCGGGCTTGCCACTCGAAGACGTGTCGATCGTGCTCAAACCTGAAACCGGTTTAATCGGCTCGCCGACTATCGGAAACGACGGCGTTATTCGTATGAATTCATTAATGAATTCTGACATAATACCGGGCCGCGAAATTGAGCTCGAATCGGTTGCGGTAAAGGGGCGCTTTCGTGCCGAGCGTTGCGAGTACCGCGGTAGTAAAAGCGAGCGCGATTTTTATGTCGCAATCGAAGCAAAGGAATTATAATCGTGACTATAACGCCAAGCGACGCCGAAGTAATAGCCGACGCAATCGAAAGCGCGTTGCTCGACGTACATGTCGGGCTACCCGGCAAGGTGCAAACGTATAATTCGGCAACGCAAACGGCGACGGTCGAGCTTCAAGTTAAGCGAGCGCTCCCGACTGACGATCCGACGACGCCGTATACTACTGAAGATCTGCCCGTACTCGAAAACATACCGGTACAATTCCCGCGTACCAATAGCTTTGCTCTTACGTTTCCGCTCGCGGCCGGCGATACCGGGCTCGTCGTTTTTAGCGAAGTATCGATCGATCAGTGGCGATCGAAAGGTTTGAATACAACGCCCGGCGATATCGGGCGGCACACTTTAACGGGCGGCGTTTTTCAGCCCGGGCTCGTGCCGGTTGCTCGGGCGATTACCGATATTATCGGCTCGGATCTAGTACTCGGTAAAATCGGCGGCGCTCAAGTGCGGGTAAAAACGGGCGGCACGATTGAAGCCGTTTCGAGCGCCGGCCCGACTGCCGACGACTTTGTCGCCATGGCGGGCAAGGTGCTAACCGAATTAAATAAAATCGCGACGGCGCTTTCAAGTCATACACATACTGGCGTTACAACTGGCTCGGGTACTTCGGGTACGCCGTTAACGCCGCCGTATACGGCGAACGCGGTTGCGAGCTCAAATCTTAAGGCAGACAATTGACCGACTTACTACTAAATCCGTGCGGCGATATTGACATTACCGAAGGTCAGCTTTCGATCGTCGGCGGTGCCGACGCCGTGCGCCAACGTTGGTTAATATACGTGCGTACGTTTTTAGGTGAATGGTTTTTAGATCAAACGATCGGTGTCGACTATTACGGGCGGGTACTCAAAAAACAAATATCGCGGCAAGTACTTAAACAAGTGTTCACCGAAGCTTCGCTCGAAGTGCCCGGGATTTTACAGGTAATAAGCGTAATCGTCGACGAGCTCGACGTCGCTACCCGTTACGCCGAAGTAACGGTAACTTGCATAATCGACGCCGCCGAAGGTCCAGAAACGGGCGCCTTCAAATACACGGGCCAAATACCGCCCGATTCTTGCGCGCCCGATAACGCCGGCACCCCAAACGGTTAACGATCTCGTCGTTTGGTTTGATACACTCGACGACGACTATATCGATACCGGCTCGCTTACGTTGCAAAACAAAGCCGGTGAAGGTACCGCGAGCTCGACCGCGGCAACGCTCGTCGGCGCGTCGCCAATCAACGGCCGGCAAGCGGCTCGGCTTAATGGTACTGACGCCGGTACTTTCACGCTCGCCGGGATACCCGCTATACGGCCCGAAACAGGCTTCGACGGCTCGATAACCGTGTTTTATGTAGGAAAGCTCGACACTGGTTTGTCGGGCGACAAACACCCGTTATGGACGCTTACGGGCGTAGACGGCGACGACGACCATTATTATCGAGCTTTTCAGGAAATGAGCACGCCGCCATATAACGCCGCGGGCGGGGGCGGTTTAAGCTTGACGATATCTGACGACTCAGAAACGGCCGAGATTGTAAAAACCGATCAATCGATCCCGACATTGGTCGATAGCGATCCCGTTGTGCTCGCATGGCGTCGCGATCTTGCCGACGAAGCCGATGATTATGCTCTATTTGTAAACGGTTACGAGTACGACGCCGGCTCTGAAGATCTCGAAATCAAGTTAAACGGTATTGGTTTTATTGGTAAAACCGCGGCCGACTCGCCGCCGAGCGGTTACTTCGGTGAGTTTTTGATTTATACTCGGGCGCTAACTGACGACGAAGTCGCGACCGTTTACTCGTATTTACTGGAAAAATGGGATATACCCGAAACGACTGGAGTACCTAGTTAAATGACTACTTACGGTATTACTGACGACGGTTTTGTAATCAAACCCCTTTCGGTTATCCGGCAAGAGATCGACGACGAGTTACTTTCGACCGTCGATCCCGGGCTCGATCTTTCGGATCGCTCGGTACTCGGCCAAGTAAACGGCGTAATCGCCGGCGCACTCGCCGAAGTTTGGGAGCTCGGCCAAGCTGTTTACAATGCCGCTTACCCGGATAGCGCGAGCGGTGCTTCACTCGATAACGTTTGCTCGCTTACTGGCACGTCGCGATCGCCGACGACTAAAACACTTGTGCCCGACGTAAGCGTTACGCTTTCGCCAAATACGACTTTACCGGTTGGCTCGGTTGCTCATTTGACTAACCAACCAAACGCCCGATTTTTATCGCTTGCCGAAGTCGTCGGCGGCGCCGCCGGCGGCGTTTTTACGGTCGATTTCGAAGCCGAAACCGCGGGCGAAACCGTTGTCGCGATTGGGCAACTCGATCAAATCGCCGAGCCCGTTACCGGTTGGACTGCCGTCAATAATACCGTCGCCGGCGAAACCGGCGACGAAACCGAAACCGACGCCGAGCTTCGCACTAAAAGGCTTAATGAGCTCGAAGCCGGCGGCTCGACTTCGGTTAATGCTATCCGCGCTAATTTACTACAAAACGTCGACGGTATTATTTCGGCGATCGTTTTCGAAAACGATACCGATATCGCCGACGGGCTCGGGCGGCCGCCACACTCTATACATTGTGTTATCCGTGGCGGTACCGCGGCCGATATCGCCGAGCAAATATTCGAAAGCAAAGCGGCCGGTATCGCAACCTATGGCGACGAAACCGAAACCGTTACCGACTCGGCCGGTTATACTCATGATATCAATTTCGACTTTGCAACCGAGCTCGATTTTTATTGTGATATCGAAATCACGGTCGATTCTGAAATTTGGCAAGGCGCTACCAGTATCGCGCTACTAAAAGCGAATATCGCCGCTTACGTTAACGGGCTCGGGATCGGTGGTGATGTTATTTACGATCTTGTAAAGTGCGCGGCTTTCGAAACGCCGGGCGTTTTGACTATAACCGCAATGGTAATGGATTTCAGTGATCCGCCTTCGGGCACAAGCGATCTTACTGTAGATGAAACAGAAGTCGCAATTTCAGACGTCGCAAATATAGGCGTCGACGTTGATTAATATGGCTAATCCTACCTTATTTACAACCCATATCGCGCAAGGCTTAAGCCGGCTCTTGACGCAATTTCACGGGTTGCCGAATATTGGCGGGATCGTGCGGGCGTATTTGGTGCAAGCGCAAGAGCTCGAAGATATGGTTTTTACTCTCATGAGCGAGCGTTATGTATCAACGGCGACGGGCGAGCAACTCGACGGGCTCGGCGAAATCGTTGGCGAAGATCGAGCCGATCGCGACGACGACGATTACCGCGTCGCCATACTCGGCCGCGCTAATCTAAACAAGAAAAACGCGAAAATCGAAGACCTAATTTATTTATTCGAGCAACTATTACCGGGCACACTTACCCAAGTAAAAGACGGGCCATGGATTGCGACCGTAAGAGTACAACCCGAAGCGGCGCTCATTTCGCCGTTACCGTCGCCCGAAACGCTCGACGACGAGTTACAACGGGCGAAAGGTGGCGGCATACGGGCACATTTGATATATGGCTTAAGCGCTCGCTCGACGCTCTTTAAGTTTGCGCCCGGTACAACGCCCGTATCGAGCTCGCAAGGTTTAGGCAACGCGGCGCAAACTACGGGCGGCAAGTGGGCCGGTATAGTAAGTTAAGGCAAGGTGAGAAAATGAGCAGAATCACAATTGACGGATTACCAGACAGACAGCCCGAGTGGGCATCGGGCGGCGGTGCCAGTATAACCGAGCCTGGATTAAGTGATAAACAAAGCGGTTGGATCGTCGACGAAGAGCCGCCGGCGCCGTGGTTTAACTATTGGATGAAAAACGTTTGGTTAATGATCCGACTCTTTTTGAGCTCGATCGTTTCGAACCTTCGCGAGATCAATACGGGCCCGGGTACGACGGTGCCGGCGCGATGTATTCTTTACCATCCTGTAGCAGGTAATTTGATAGTCGCGGGCGTTGATAATAATAAGATATTCCGTTCCGAAAACGGCGGTTTTTCTTGGGAGGATCGCGGCGCCCTTTCGCCAGAAACCATGGCGTTTTGGCGAGTCGGCGCGATCGATTCGACGTCTTATATATTCGGCACGGGTACGAGCGGTACCGATATGCGGCTCGGATACTCGACAAACGGCGGCACGAGTTGGACTGTTAAAGCGATTACCAATCCGCCGACCGGGCAAGCGGTAACCGCTATCGGTACCGGCGAGTATAATACAAACGATAAGATTGTCATTGGCGGCTCGGCCGGCGATCTCATGTATGCCGCCGACGTTACGAGCACGTTTTACAATCCGACAACGGCGCCGAGTGAAACGGTCGACGTTGTCGCGATCCGAAAATGTAATTCGGTTTGGGTCGCGCTTTACGAAAACGGCAACACATACCGTACGACCGACGACGGCGACAATTGGTCGGCGTCAAGCGACGCGCCGGCCGATTTGACCGGCTCGAATATATGGCGGCATATGGCGGCCGCGCCGGATAGCGAGCGAGCGCGACTCGTCGCGGTTGGCGAAGATACCAGTAACGACGCGATTATCGGTTATTCTGACGACAATGGCAACACATGGTCGCTCGCTACAATCGATCTCGGTACTTCGATAACCGACGGGCGTTTGTACGCCGTTTATTATATAGGTGCCGACACTTGGATCGCGACCGGCGAAGAAAACGAAACCGACGCGAGTCTTGTGCTTATAAGTAATGACGGCGGCCGTAACTGGCATAAAGTCGACTGGACGGCTCTATCGGACGGGATCGCCGTGCATGATATGACTTGCGACGGTAAGCGATTATGGTTTATTGGTTCAGAGTATTTCGTCGGGCAATCGCTCGCGATGGGTAGCCCGGCGATTACTTAAGAAAGGTTAAGGCAATGGCTACAGGTTACGGACGAAGACAAATTCAAAGCATGCTCAATTGGGCCGCGGGCAAGACGCCGGCCGATACCGACGCGGGTGTTTGGTACGTTGCTTTATTCGTTGGCGATCCCGGCGACGACGGGCAAAGCGGCGCCGAAGCGACGGGCACGGGTTACGCCCGCGTTTTGACAAGCGCCGCCACTTGGGGCGCCGCCACGCTTGCGACGCCTTCGGTTACGACTTCGATTTTACCGGTTGAATTTCCGCTTGCCGGCGGCGACTGGTCGGCCGGCGCCGACTTTACACACTTCGCGGTATTTAATCACGCGACACTCGGCACCGAAGACGAGTTCGTCGGGCGCGGCGCTTTGACTTCGCCGGCGCCGGTACTTGACGGGCAAACCGCGCTATTTCCCGCGGGCGCCCTTCGCATGAGCGGCACTGAAACCGCTTAAGAAAGGGCTCGATCATGCCCGATATTAGATTCGATCAAGGCGATACCGGTACCGTTAACCGCGAGCGTACCGATATCGCTATCGATACCGAGCTCGACGTCGTCGCGCTTAACGTAGTCGGTACCGCTGTCTTCGGGCTGCTCGATAAACCCGAAGGCGCGACCGCGACGTTTTCGGGTACGGGTAACGATCGCCAAATAACGCCCGATAAAGCCGGCGCGTATCGTTGTCGGATAGTCGACGACGCCGACGGCTCGTCTGTTATCCACACTTTCAAAGTGCGCACGGCAAACCGTAATCTCGCGTTTCCGGCGCATAACGAGCGCGCCAACTTATTCGCAAACGCCGTCGATACCGATCCCGGTACTTGGGTAAACGATAGCGAATCAAACGAAGGCGGGCACTTCGAAGGTTGGCACCCGGAAATGATCGAGATTCTTGAAGCTATCGATTTCGGTGGCGGTGATCACGGGCCGATTATTGTCGCTTACGGTCGCAACGCACTTGCGGATCTTACAAGCGGCACTGGTAACATTGCTATCGGCGAAGACTCGCTCGCAGCGGTAACTACAGGAAATAACAATACTGCGATCGGTTATTGCGCATTAAGTACCGGTACAACGTTTATCGAGAATACGGCGATTGGCGCTTTCGCGCTTTTTGATTCGACCGCCGACGGTTGCTCGGCTTTCGGCGGCAACGCGCTCGGTTATAATACCACTGGAAGTGGGAATAACGCCTTCGGCTTAGGGGCTTTACTCTATAACGAAGACGGCGAGAATAATTGCGCTTTCGGTAACTTTGCGATCCGGGAAAACACTTCTGGAAGTTACAATGTCGGTATCGGCGTTAACTGTCTTTATTATCCGGCAACGTCGGAAAAGAATACGGCGATCGGTTATCAAGCCGGGTACGGCTCGCTCGGCGGTCACTCGAATTCGAATAACGTTTTTATCGGATACCAATCCGGTTTCGCGGTCACTACCGGCGACGATAATGTATTGGCTGGCAAGAGCGCCGGCGGTAACATAACCACTGGCTCGGGTAACATCATAATTGGCGCCGATATCGATGCGAGCTCGGCGGCCGTTTCAAACGAGCTCAATATCGGAAACGATATCTTTATTTCGAGCGACGGCGGTCAAACTATACTCGGGCGCGGCGCCGGCAACTTGGGCACGTCTTCGGCCGACTTTACAGCTATCGGCGAAAACGCGCTCGCCGCACTTACGACCGGCGTCGACAATACCGCAATCGGCGAAAACGCACTCGCCGCGATTAGCACTTCAAGCTATTGCGTCGCGGTTGGCGTCGACGCGTTACTGAATAATACCACGGGCGCAAATACCGCGGTAGGTTTTGAAGCTTTGGAAACTAACACGACCGGCGGTTATATGGTCGCGATTGGTTACCGAGCACTTCGCGATAATACGATCGGTTCTTACAATACAGCGGTCGGGCGACAAGCTCTCGAAAGCAATACCGAAGGTGTTCGAAATACCGCGGTCGGTTACGCCGCCTTGCAGTCAAGCGAAACGGCCGTTAATAACGTCGGTATCGGTTACTCTGCTCTGAAAAGCGCAACCGGCGGTAACAATGTCGCGATTGGCGCCTTCACTTTAGAAGATAACACGACGGGCGCTTACAATATGGCGCAAGGTGCGGGCGCGCTCGGTAACAATACGACTGGAAGCAATAACGTTTCAATCGGTCGGCAAAGTATGCTTTATTGTAACCCGGGCGAAAACAATACGGTAATCGGTACTCAAGCCGGTTACGGTACGACCGGCGTTTCGGCTTTCGACAATAGCGTTTTGATCGGTTACCGTGCCGGGTACGCGCTTACGGACGGCGACGACAATATTCTAATTGGTTACCAGGCCGGCGATAACATAACGAGCGGCGCTCGTAATATCTTGATCGGCGACGATATCGACGCGAGCTCGGCGACTGTAAACGACGAGTTAAATATCGGCGATATATTGAAGGGCGATCTTTCGACTGGTGATATCGCGATCGGTATGGACGTCAATACAGCGATCCGGTTAGCTATTCAAATCGCAGCTTCGCAATCGGTCGGGATTCGAATTCAAGGCTCGCCGACTAGCACGGTTATTTATAACGAGATTTTAAACACGCTCGCGGGCTCGACCGCTAACCGTGTCGGGCTTCGCTGGTACGTGCGCGATAGTCTTAACGTTAATACGCTCGCGGCCCGAGTTAAGGCGGGCTTGTCAACGATTACCGACGGTAGCGAAGTCGGTATAACGCAGCTCGCAATGATGGTAGACGGTACTTTAACCGAAGACGTGGTTTTAATAGAAAACGGACGCGTTAGACTTGATTACGGTTTGCTTCTAAACGATCACGCATCGGCCGCGGGCGCCGGCGGCGATCCACCTTCGGGTTATGCTCTATTGTGGCCCGATAACACTGTTGATCCCGTGCGCTTAATGATGACGACTGCCGATAGTGTTGATCACGAGGTAAGCGCTTACCCGCCAAACTATATCGACGGGCTCGCGATCTCGAACGGTACCGACGCCGCGCACGAAGTCGATATCGCGACCGGCGCTTGCCGCGACGTCGACGACTCTTTAAATATCAAAGTAACCGCAACGCTTACCGCCGATATCGAAGTAAGCGGCGCCAACGGATTAGATACGGGCACCGTCGCCGCCAATACTTTTTATAGCGTTTGGGTTATCTCAAAGCTCGACGGTACCAAAGCGGCGTTATTATCGACGAGCCAAACGTCGCCGACTATGCCTTCGGGTTACACTAAAAAGCGCCGCGTCGGATGGTGCCGCACTGACGCAAGCTCGAATATATACACGATCACGCAATCGGGCGCCGGGCGCACCCGTCGCATAATGTGGGATCAACTTGAAACCGCGACTCTATTAGTATTAAGCGCGGGATCGTCGACGTCTTGGGCCGAAATCGTAAACGCCGGCAATGGGATCGATGATTGGGCGCCGCCGGGTACGAAGCAAGTTTATTTGCATATTTACGGCGTAACCGATAACGAGCACGTTTCGATCCGGCCGCTCGGTAGCTCGGTTAATAACCCGGCGTTTAAAGCGTACGGCGGTCAAACGGGTGTGACTACCCGCGTGCGCGGCTCTACTTGGGGCTTTGTACCTTGCAACGCGGATCGAAAATGTCAGTATAAGTGGAGCGCTACAACTGGCGAGGATGCTTATATATGGATGTTAGGTTACGAAGACGAACTATAGAAAGGGTAAAAAATGGCTATACAACTCGCACGCGAATTACCGCAAGGCGTGAGCGCTAATTACTGGCGCCTTGACAGGTTTTTTATTCATATCAACTACGCCGGCGACGATTACGGCGAAGGGCTTTTTAATCTTTACGAAAATGCGGCGGCGGCCGCGGCCGGAAAAGAGCCTTTCAGTAATGAGAAGTGTCGGCAACTTACGACCGGCGCCGTCGGCCCGGGTACGACCGTCGAGCAAATCGTAAGCGCGATCGAAAACGCGGCGATCGCCGAAGGTGGTATCCTCGAAGGTGGTACGATCGTTTAACTATAACGCAAAAGAAAGGGCGCAAATCATGGCAATCGAAAACAATATACAGATCGAAAACACTGGCTTCGTCGCGAAATACTCGCGAGTCGACGCCGTTACAATCGGGAGCAATGGCGACGCCGTTATCATACTCGGCATGTTTCCGAGCAAGACGGCCGCGGCCGACGGTAAAGAGCCGATATCGAAAAAGATCCCGATCAAAGCGGCGATCGGCGGCAAGCAACTTAAAGAGCTCTTTAAGGCACTCGAAAAGAAAATCGTCGCCGAAGGTGATAAAGGCTAGCTATGGCTTGGGGCTCGGGCGGTCACGGCGCGACGGCGCACGGCTCGACGAGCTCGGGCTTCGAAGGCGAAGGCGAAACCAAATTCGCCGGCGCCGGCGAGCTCTATATCAAATTCGACGGCGAAGGCGTTACGAGCTTCGCCGGGCTCGGCGACCGCGCAACCGCTCGCGACGGGCAAGGCGTTACGAGCTTCGCCGGCGCGGGCGAGTTATATAGCAAGCTCGACGGCGAAGGCGTTACCGCTTTCGCGGGCTTAGGCGACCGCGCAACGGCTCGCGACGGCGAAGGTGTAACAAGCTTCGCCGGCGCGGGCGAGCTCTACAGCAAGCTAGACGGCGCCGGATCGACGGCTTTCGCGGGCGCCGGCGAGCTCTATATCAAATTCGACGGCGAAGGCGCTACCGCTTTCGCGGGCGCCGGCGAGTTTGGTATAATATTACAACCCGATCCGAATACCGAGCCGTTCCAAATGCGGCGGCACGACAAACCCTTCGAAATGCGGCGGCACGATAAGCCGTTTCAAATGAAAAGGAATTAAACCAATGGCCGAAAACTACGAAAAAACCTATAAAACCGGCGACACTGGCGAGCCCGTGCGAACTTGCGTTATGCAGGATTCGAACGGCGCCGCGCCCGATTGGTCGAGCGCGATCGTGCGTTTTCTCATGTATTCAATCGACTACGCGACCGGCGAGCTTACCGAAGTGCTCGACGAGCTCGCGGGCGTCGAAGCGCCGGCCGCGTCGAGCGGTACTTTACGTTATGACTGGAAAGCCGGCGAGCTCGTTACGAAGGGGCGGTTTCCGGCGATCTTCAAAGTAACCGACGGCGATCTCGTCGAGCGCTACCCGCGCAAGGGTTACATGTGGCTTAATGTCGAAGACGGTTTCGCATGATAACCAAGTCGGAAGTTATACGGGCGTTGATAGTCGCCGCGGTTGTCGCGACCGCGACGGCTTCGGTAAACGCCTTAAAAGACTCGGCGACGAAAGCCGACGTCGTACAAGCTTTAAAAGAGCACGGTAAACATACGCACGGGGGGACGGCTCGCGAGCTCGTGCGGCAACGTTCTGTCGATACCGAGCACGGTAAAAAGCTCGCGAAGCTTGAAGCGCTACCCGAAGACGTGCGCGCTTTGAGAGCGAGAATTGATTTACTATTACTAACTGCAATCGAAAAAGAGCGAGCGCGAGCGCGTCGGGCCGCCGTAATAGTGCGGCGTCGGGCACGTTCCGAAGGTATGGAATCAGATCCGCTCGCCGGTATAGAAGGGCTTTAATTACTATGGATGAATTCATGCAAGTTTTGTCTGATAACTCGATCGCCGCGGTTGTTGTCGCTTTATTGCTCGCCTTTATAAAGCCGGTATTGTGGGCGCTCCAAAGGGCGCTTATTCGTCGGATCGATCAAGCTTGGCCCGACGAAGGCGAGCACGAAGATCGGGTAAAGCTTACCGTCGACACGGTAAACGAATCAACTATTTGGCCGAGATCGACGGTTGAAAACCTCGTTAGAAAACATAAATCGATCTCGCCGCCGAAGGGCGCCGGCGAGTAAATAGGCCGGCGCCGGTTGGAGTCCCGCACGATTGCGCCCTTTCAAGCTTTGATCGGCGTCGGCTTATCTAAGGGAAAGGGTTAGATAATGGAAAGACGATTAAAAGTTATGGACGCGGTCGCGGTCGTGCCGAAATATAATTCGCACGGCAAACGCGACGTAACCGGCGCGTTTCTACCCGAAGCAAAACGTTTCGCTTTGCTTTTTGATACGTGTCATATAATCCAATTTGATAACCGGGCACCGTTTGCGGCTCGTCGTCGCGAAGTGCTCGGCGAGCTAGAAAGAGCTCGCGATAGAAATTCGCCCAATACCGTCGCTTTTTTCTGCCACGGTTGGGTAGACGGTATACAAGCCGGCTTTAAGCGGCGACACTGTAAACAACTCGCGAGCGTTATTCGACCGCTCGGGTTCGGCGATCCGATTGTACCGCTCTACTGTTGTAGCACTGGCGACGACGAATTCGACGATCCGCAAAGCGCGGTCGGCTCGCCGTGGCACGACGGTTGCGGGCCCGGCGAAGGTAGCTTCGCTGATAAATTACGCGACGAGCTTTGCGCCGACGGCGGTATTTATTGCCGAGTCGTCGCGCACGAAACGGTCGGCCATACAACGCGAAATCCTTACGTTTTACTTTTCGACGGTATGGGATCGAGTTACGGCGGCGTCGGCGGTTATATGCCCGTCGCGCAACGCTCGAAGATCTGGCGAGCCTGGAAACGAGCGCTTCGAAAAGATCCCGATTTTCGCTTTCGGTTTCCTTATATGACGATCGAAGAAATACACAACGAACTATGATCGAGCTTATTCTCTTACTCGCGCAAACGTGCGTCGCCGAAATCGACTTGCAAGACAAGCCGGTCGAGTGCGTCGTTATGTGGGAAATCAACGCCCGCAACGCCGACCGGCGCGGCCGCACGCTTGCCGAGCAAACCCGAGCTTTTAACGCTTACTGGAAAAACACACATAACGGGCGCCGTTGGATAGCCGAACTCGACACGGCGCCCGAGCCGCCCGAGCACTGGCCGAGCCGTCGCAACTGGGAGCGCGAGCGGCCGAAGTGGGATCAATATCTCGAAGCGGCCGAGCGCTTCGTTATCGAGCGCTTTAAAGGCACCTATACGCCCGTGTGCCGGGCCGCCAATTCTTACGGCGGTATACCCGACGACGGCAAGCACGCCGACGATCCGGCGCCGTGCGCCCGTGCCGAGCGTGTTTCGTGCTTAGAGGGTGAGCGCCAAGCTTATTGGAATACGAAGCCGTGCCGGATTAAAGGTCGGCGCGGGCGCCCGATACCGGCCGACGTCGCGGCCGGCGTTACTCGATCAAAGCGTGAGAATAAAGCCGTTGTCGATACCGCTCGGCGACGCGAGCTTCGTACTCGTCGCCGAAATTAAGCTTTAATTGCTCGGGCTCGGCCCGTTGCTCAGATACAGTTACAGTATGCACATAATAAGTAGCGTAACCGAAAAACGGATTGAAGCGGCAAGCCGCGCAAAGCGTCGAGCTAGAATCAAATTTCAGTGTACAATGCGGGCAATATACGACGGTTGACACTATTCCGACCTTGAAGAAATACCGGTATCGGGATAAACCCTTATACCCGGGATCGTCGATTGCGACTTATAGGTCGTTACGTGCTGCTGAATCTTGGCGGCGTCGGGCACCATGTATTCCCGCGGGATAGCGTCGACGTTTTCGATTTCGAATTTCCAAGTCGTGCGCGTCGTCACACCCTTCGAAAGCTCGGGCGGTTGCATGGCGAGCGCGGTTTCGTGATCGCCGGCTTTGAGCGCTTCGAGCTTGCGCTTTTCGGTTTCGGTTATGTACCCGCTAATCGCGTCTTTAAGAAACTGCTCCAAAGCTTCGAGCGCGTGTTTCGCCGGCTTAAACCAACCGTCGACGTTTTTCTTCGCTTCGAGTAACGGCTTCGTTACGGCGGTGCGTTGCGCTTCAAGCGACTTGATCTTGCCTTTCGTTGTCTTTAGTAACTCGCTCGCGGCGTCGAGCCCGGCTTGCGACTTGACTGCTATACCTTGAAGCTTTACGAGATCGGTTTCGGCTTCGACGCGTACGGGCTCGACGATTGCGAGCACGTTGTCGCGGTCGCTTGCGGGCGTTTCGATAAAACTTTCGGTTTTCGGCTCGCCGACCGTTTCAGATATAACCTGCATTCCAGATTCGGGCGGCTCGATACCGATTGAGGTATCGGTCGGCTCGGCCGCGGGCCCGTCATACTCGGCCGCGTGCTTCGTGCAAAGCTTAAGCCCGGCGTCGTTTACAATATTGAATTCCTTACCGCGACAAAAAGCGGCGTCGCATAGGTGCGGCTTGATCTTGGTTTTAAGTTTTAGCATTTCTCACCCTTTCTTCTTTTGCTCGCGCTATTCCGAGCGCGTCGTATACGTGGTTACGGTGTGTTTTTAATACTGTTTTTTCTATTAGTGCCACGGCTTCGGGACACTTCGCCGCCGTGCGGGCGTTGTCGATAGTCTTCGGCGTCGAGCCTTTCCAATCTTTTGGCGTCCATAGCTCGACCGGGCACTCGTAAGCGGCGGCGAGCACGGCGGCGATCGCGCCGGTCGCTATGCCGAGATCGAGAATATCGCTCGGGCGGTACCGGCTCGATCCGCGGATAACCGGCCGCTCGACGACAATACCGTCGAGCTCGTACGGTACGGCGTTTGCTATCAAGTGCCCGAGCTCGACCGCTCGCTCGATAAGCGTTTCGCGACTCGATCGGAATATCCCGAGCGCGATCGGTTTGTAATCTATTATTGCGGCGTACCCGACGAGCCGGGTGCCCGAGTCGACTGCCATTATTCGCGCCATGGTACTAACCTTTCGTTTTCGTCGCGTACCGTCTTCGCTCGTTTCGATTGCATATAAGCGAGCACGGGATCGACCGTTGTCGGGAAATCGGGTAAAAGCTCGTTAAACTCGTCTTGTAAAGTCGCGACGAACTCGTCGACAACCGGCGCCAATTGCTCGGGCGAGCCGTCCCTAGTTTCAACGACTAGCTCGTCGTGTATAAAGTTAACCGGTCGGGTACCGTTGCGGTAAAGCGCGCTCGACTCGCCGCCGACAAAACAAAGCCGCACGACTTCGTTAATCGCTTTTTTCGCACCGTCGGCGACAAGCGCTTGAAACCAGCCGTTTGACAAGACGGTGAAAGCCTTAACTTTGCGTAAGCGCTTCGACCAGTAGAACTCGACAACCGCCGAAGAGCGCGGCCCGAGCTCGGTTTTATTCGCGGCGAAATAATCGGTCATTTCGGGCCAAGCTGAAAACCAAGCTTCGCGAAGCCGGCTCGCTGCGTCGCGCTCCCAGATCTTACCTTCGCGTAATTGGGCCCGCATAAAGCCGACTATACCCATGCCGCCGGCAAAGCCGAAATTCGCCGCTTTGCTTTCGTGCCGAGCTTGTATGACCGTTTTGTCGTTGGCGTTATATAGCTCGACGATCTCGGGATAGTCTCGATCGTTACCGTTTAGAAGATAGCACGCGACGAATAGGTGCGGATCGAGCCCGTTTTTTAGAGCTCGCCCGAGTATCGAATAACCGAATTTCCAATAGCAAACTTGGGCGAGTGCGTGTAACTCGGCGCCGGCGAAGTCGGCCGACAAATACACGTTACCGGGCCGCGGCGCGAAGCACTCCCTAACGCCGTTTGGGCTATCTTCGAGCTCGCCGTCGGCGCCGACGCGTTTGGTTTTGCGCGGCGCGTTTTGCATATTGCCGCCGAGCGCCGGCGGCCGCGGCGTGCTCGACGTCGTGCGGCCCGTAGCGGCAAGGTTAAAGCGGCTAGTAACGGGCCCGTCGGCGCCGGCTTCTAAAAACGGTATATAGGTCGAAAGCATTTTCTCGGCCGTTACGTACTCGGCTCGGCGTAGCATGAGCGGATCGCGGCACCAATAACACGCCTTTCGATCGATAGCNNCTTGCGCCGGCTTGGTTTTCTTCGTGTAACCGACGTGTACTTTATTTTTACCGCGCCCTTTTGTTTTCGATTCGAGCAAGCCGGCGGCGACGAGCTCGGGCTCGATAGTGCTCATAACTTCAAGTTGCTCGGCTTTGAGCTTGGCGACTCGCTCGGGCGCCGTGCGCATGCCTTGCGCGCTTATCAGCGTAAGACAAAACGACGAGTAAGACTGAAAGGGATCGTCGCGTAATAGGGCGCCGGCGTGCTCGTCTTGCGCTTGGTAAACGGCGAGCGTCGCGTCGCTGTCGCCTTGCGAATATTCGATAGCTTCGTCGGGCCACTCGGCGAAATCGACGTCGTAAAGCTCGGCATACCGTAAGCGGATCGACGGCTTGTCTTCGGTTATCGATTTCTTTTTACCGCCGGTCGGCATTTGTCGATCGAAGATAAGCTCGAAAAGCTTGTCGAGCGAATAGGTATTAACGACGTCTTCGGCGAGCGTGCGGCCGCTCGCAATGTCGATCAATTGTTGCCGTATCTGCGTATCGGTAACGCGGCCGGTTTTGTACGCTTCGAAGATCGCGGGTAAGAGCCGCGGATAACTTGCGGCGAGCGTGCCGAAGTCGAAAGCGGTAAAGTGCCCGACGAAGCGATAATCGGGATCGGCGAGCCAACGGGTAAAGTGTTCGAGCGTTTGCCCGTTATGCGGCATGACTTCGCCGAGCCCGTCGTCGCGGCGCCAAGACGTGCAAACGACGGTCGGAAACGGCCGCTCGCGGGTTATTAGAAAAGTCTCGTTATCAAATGCGATTATCATTTTTTCTTCTTTTCGTAAGCGATCCAAATCTCGAAGACTTTTTCGC